>SMFH01000035.1_pt1 | contig 95382 bp, 106 predicted proteins | sample 2456121 | NCBI WGS metagenome assembly SMFH01 (sample SAMN10132613, study PRJNA489261) | soil metagenome | isolation source: day120 antibiotic-silty clay loam soil | place: USA
CGCAAGAGTCGCAAGAAAACCGGGGAGGTTGAAGCGAAGGTGCTTTGTGGTTGGCCTGAAAGACGGCCCTCCGCCTGCTTGCTGTGTAGCGATATAACCGGAAGGCCTCGTGGGATGAGACGTCCCGCGGGGCCTTTCTTTTTGGGGCGCTCTAACCTGCCTCTAACCTGCCTGGGCTTTCGTCTGCGCCGGGATCGTTTCGAAGAATTCCAGCACCCGCTCCGCGATGTTTTCCCAGCCGGGCTCGCCGATCAGCCAATGACTATGGCCGGCGAGTTCCTCGCATGTGCCGAGCGCACGATAGCGCCGCGCGATGCTGCGCGCCGTTCCCGGCGGATTGATGCGGTCACGCGCGCCGACAAGACACAGCACGGGACATTTCACTTTGGCCGCATCCACGCTGCTGGCGTGGCGCGCATCGAGCGCCCATTGCATGATCTCGAAGGTCGCAAGGCCAGACTCCGGAACGAATTGTGCGAACACCCGCTCCCGTTCGGCTTCGTCCAGCATGTCCAGCGCATTGGCGATGGCGATCCAGCGCTCGGGATTGAGCGGCTTGTTCCAGAATTCGCCCGCCATGTAGAGCGCCTGCGCCGACGCAATCTCGAACGGTGTGGAGGGAAGAATTCCATAAGGCGCGCTGGGCGCCAGGCATGCGACGCCGCGCACGTCACGCCGCGCGGCCAGCATCTGCGCCAGCAATCCGCCCATCGAATGGCCGATGAGAAAAGCAGGCTTGCCGATTTTGCCCAGCAGCGTTTCCAGATCGTCGGCGTAATCGAGCAGGCTTGTCGTGCCCAATTTCTTCGGCGGATGCCGCCCGCAATCGTGATGGCGCAAGGTCGGCAAATGCACGTCGAATCCGCGCGCCACGAACATGTCGCGCCAATGTTCGAAGGCCCAGCCGCCGCAGAACGCGCCATGAATCATCACGACGGGCACACGCTTGGCACTCATGCGGATAAATTCATGCGACGAAGGCGAGGTCGCGGAATTCGGAGATCACGCGGGCGTAAGTGTCGCGCTTGAAGGGCACGATCAGGCGCGGCAAGGCTTCGATGGCAAGCCATTTCCACTGCGCGAATTCCGGCTCGGGCGTCGCCACATTGATATCGCTGTCATCGCCGGTAAAGCGCAGCGCGATCCATTTCTGGCGCTGTCCGCGATATTTGCCGTGCAGCGCAATGCCCAAAAGATGCTGCGGCAGATCGTAAGCCAGCCAGTCGTCCATTTCTCTCAGATATTCGGCCTTGTCGGTGCCGATCTCTTCCTTCAGCTCGCGCAGCGCCGCCTGCTTGGGCGTTTCGCCGTCGTCGATGCCGCCTTGCGGCATCTGCCAGCCTTCCACGGTCTGGTCGATGCGCTTGCCGACGAATACCAGGCCCTCGCGGTTGAACAGCATCGCGCCCACGCAGGGGCGATAGGGAAGGTCTTCATGGCGCAGATGGGTGTGACGCGACATCTCGAAATCGAAGCTATTTGCTGCTGGCGGGAACTATGGCGGAAGCGGGTACCAGAACAAAGCCCCGCCCGGAAAGACCCTGTGCCCAGGAGGTGAGTCGCTCGATCGTCACCGGATAGACGAAGGCCGTTCCGGCGGCGGAACCGTTCAGCCGCGCGCGCGCTTCAAGCTCCGACAGGCGCTGGTCGATCTCCATGCCGGTCTGGATGGCGTCGATATTGGAGGCGCTTTGCACATAGGGGGCGCCGATCCGTTTGGCGACGTCCGGCGCGGAGGAGCGCGAAACCGGGCCGGCGTCGAAGAAGACGAGGCCGCGCCGCGCCAGGAAGGTCATCACCGGTTCCAACGCACTGGGATCGGCCATGAAACGCGCGCCCAGCAGATTGGTGATGCCGGCATAGCCGGTGAAGCGCGTCAGCGACCAGGTGAGGCGGTCGATATTGGAATCCTCGCCGCTTCCCGCGCGAAGCGTGTGCGGTCCCGGATCGCTGTCCGGAAAATCATAAGGCTCCATCGGCACTTCGAGCAGGACTTCGTGACCGCGCTTGCGCGCCTCACCCACCCAGCGCTGCACATCGTCCGCGTACGGAAGGAAGGCCAGCGTGATCGCCGGCGGCAGGTTGGCGATGGCCGCCTGCGTCGCCTTCGCGCTGACACCCAGGCCCGTCATCACGATGGCGATCCTGGGTCCCTGCGTGTTGGGAACCGGGGGTGCATAGGCATTCATGGGGCTGCGCCCATCGTCGGCGATGCGCGGCAAAGGACCGGCCGGGGTCTGCTCGATCAGGTCGGGATCGGCGACCAGATTGGCGCCGGCATAGATCGGCTTGGCGATATTGGCCGGCACGATGGATGGGGGAACTTCAGCCTTCTGACCTTGCATCATCGGCGCCGTCGGCTGTGCGCCCGCAGCGATCCGGTTGATACCGTTGGCCTTGCGCGGCGCCTTGGCCAGGGCCTTTCCGGGAAACTGTATGTCGAATGCGATGGCGGGTTCGCTATCGGCGGGATTGCCGAACAGAGCAGTCCATCCGGCCGCGCCCAGGAGCAGAACACCCAGCATCAGCCAAGCGAACATCAGCGCGCGCGGGAAACCACGCGTCTGCGAGGGGTCTTGCTCTCCGGTTAATTCCGCCGCCGCCATGACGCGGCCTACATAGCGCGGTTCGCGATACCAGTGGGTTAATTCGAACCCTTCTTGGGGGACGGCTTGGCGGTATCGGCATCGGCGACCACCGGGCCGCCCTGCAGCATGCTGACCGCATAGGAAAGCTGGAAGTCGTCGAATTTTTTGCCTGCGGGCGGCAGGATCGGCTTGGGCGCGGGGGCCGGCTTGGGGCCTTCCGCTTCCAGATGGTGCGGCAGGTTGGCCTCGCGCTGATCGAATTCGGCATAGGGATCGTTGGCGTCGTCACCCTGCGATACCACCACGTCCGGAACGATGCCTTCGGCCTGGATGGTACGGCCCGATGGCGTGTAATAACGCGCCGTCGTCATGTGCAGCGCACCGTCTTCGCCATTGTTGAGCGGAATGATGGTCTGCACCGATCCCTTGCCGAACGAGATCGTGCCGACAATGCGTGCGCGTTTGTGATCCTGCAGCGCCCCCGCCACGATCTCGGAGGCGCTTGCCGTTCCGCCATTGATCAGAACGATGACCGGCTTGCCGCCCGTGATATCGCCGGGATGGGCGTCGAAGCGCTCGGTGTCTTCCGGTTTGCGGCCGCGCATGGAAAGAATTTCGCCGCCTTCGAGGAAATCGTCGGAAACCGCGATCGCCTGATCGAGCACGCCGCCGCCGTCATCGCGCAGATCCAGGATGTAGCCCTTGATGCCGGGGCCGATCTGCTTTTTAAGGCTCGCGACCGCCGCCTGCACGCCGCTGTCGGTGTGATCGTTGAACGCGGGCACTTTGATATAGCCGACACTGCCCTTGCGCTTTGAAGTCACCGGCTCGATCGGCACTTGCGCGCGCACGAGCTTGACGTCGAAGGGATCCTTCATGCCGCTGCGCGATACCGTCAAGGTCACTTTGGTCCCGCTGACACCGCGCATCTTCTTCTGCACATCGTCGAGCTTGAAGCCGGTGATGGGCGTGCCGTCAATGTCGAGGATCGTGTCGTTCGCCTTGAGGCCAGCCTTGTCCGCCGGCGCGTTGTCGATGATGGCGACGGCCTTGATCGTTCCCTTGTCGGACTGGATGACGATGCCGACGCCGCCATATTCGCCTTCGGTCTTCACCGTCATGTCGGCGAAGGTCTTGGGATCGAAATAGCTGGAATGCGCATCCAGATTGGTGAGCATTCCGCCGATCGCGTTTTCGACCAGCAATTTGTCGTCCGGCGGCTCGACATAATACGCGCGCACCTTGGCGAAGGCCTGGCCGAACCGATCCAGCTCGTTATAAGGCGACGGTGTTTCCTGTGCCCCATAGGCGAAGTGCAGGAATGTGCCCGCCAGGCAAAAACCGAAGGCGGCACCCGCGAGGGCGATCGGTAGGCGGTTCTTCATCGGGCTGTCTCGAAAACCATGTTGGTTGTTGTGCTGGATTAGTCCGCCGCAGCGCTTTTGACGAACGCGACCGTATTCTTGCCGCGCATCACGTCGAGCGCATAGGACAGCTGGAAGTCATCGTACTTCTTGCCCGGCGCGGGCTTGATGACCTGCATCGCTTTCTTTGCCGGCGCTTCACCCGGCAGATGGCCGGGCAGGTTGGCTTCGCTCTGCGCGGCGATCTTCACCGCGGACTCGTCGCCTTGCGCCACCGCGATGTCCGGCGTGATGCCGAGCGCCTGGATGGAATGTCCCGAGGGTGTGAAGTAGCGCGCGGTGGTCAGGCGCAGCGCACCGCCGCCCTGGCTGAGCGGAATGATCGTCTGCACCGATCCCTTGCCGAACGACGTCATGCCGAGAATCTTCGCGCGTTTGTCGTCCTGCAGCGCCCCCGCCACGATTTCCGAAGCGCTTGCGGTGCCTGCATTGATGAGCACGATCACCGGCTTGCCGCCCGTGATATCGCCTCCTGCGAATGGCGGCCGCGCGTCGATACGATCTCACCGCTCTGCAGGAAATCGTCGGATATATCGACCGCCTCATCGAGGAGCCCGCCCGGATTGTTGCGCAGATCCAGGATGTAGCCTTTCAGGTTGGGGCCGATCTGCTTTTGCAGGGACTTCACCGCGCGTTCGATGCCGGGCGCCGCATCCTGGTTGAACGAGGTGAGGCGGATATAGCCGATATCGCCTTCGCGATGGAATTTCACCGTCTCCACATGCACGACGGCGCGTGTGAGCGAAACATCGAAGGGCTTCTTCTCGCCCTTGCGCAGAACCGTCAGCTTCACTTTGCTGCCTGGCGTGCCGCGCATGCGGTCGGTCGCATCGTTCAGCGTCAGGCCCTGCACCGGTGTGCTGTTGATGGCGGCGATGTAGTCGCCCGGCTTGATGCCTGCCTTCGCGGCCGGCGTGTCGTCGATCGGCGAGATGACTTTCACCAAACCGTCTTCCATCGTCACTTCGATGCCGATGCCGCCGAACTCGCCCTTGGTTTGGATTTTCATGTCGGCATACGCCTTCGCATCCATGTAACTGGAATGCGGATCGAGCGAAGTCACCATGCCATCGATGGCGGCGTTGACGAGTTCGGTCTCCGAGACGGGGCGGACATAATTGGCGCGCACGCGTTCGAACGCATCGCCGAAGAGATCTAGCTGTTTGTAGGCGGAATTGTCGGCGGCGCTATGCGCTGCGGGAAACAGCATCACCGCCGCGGCGAATCCGGCAACCACTCCAAGAGCTGCGAACGCATAACGCTTCATGATTTTTTCGCTTTCCTCAGATCGGGCTTCAGATCAGCGTCCAACCAGGGAGCGGGACTGAAACTCTTTCCATTCTGACGCACTTCGAAATAAAGCCGCCTGTTGGCGCCGACCGGCATCGCACCAACCGGCTCTCCGGCAAGAAGTTGATCGCCGGTTCTCACCGCAAACCGATCCATGCCCGCAAGGACAAGATCGTAGCCGCCCGGCATTTCCAGGATCAAGGCTTCGCCGGTTTTATGGTAAGGGCCGGCGAAAAGCACGCGGCTGTCCGCAGGCGCGACAACGGAGGCACCGGGTGCCGTCAGGAAGGTTACGCCGGGCGACATGTTGGCGGCGCGCGGGTCGGAGGCGTCCAGCAGCCGCCCCACAACCGGGCGGCGCAGCGAGCCGCGGCCCAGTTTGAAAGAGGTGGGAACCTGCTGCCCGACAACCACCACGTTCTGGCTTTCGGGCACGCTCGCCCGCAGCAAAGCCACTTTGGCAAGCAGGCTTCCCAGATCGGCGGCTTCACCGGCGATAGTGTCGAGTTGCGACTGCAGATCGCCATACACGCTTTGCGCGGTCTGTGCTTCGCGCTCCTTGATCGCGAGAAGTTGATCCAGTTCCGCGCGTGCTTTCGAAAGTTTCACGCTGTTGTGCGCGCTTTCGGCGCGGCGATGCCGCAACTCGCTGCGCGTCTTGCGCAGCGCTTCGAGGCGGCGCGATAGCGAGGCGGCGGCTTCATAGATGCGCGGCAGCGATGCACCCAAGAGCATCGCGCCATGCGTCGCTCCGAGTGCGTCATCGGCCTTGAGCACGATCACCGGCGGCATGTCGTGCTGCAGCCTTTCGAGCACGGCGAGCAGGCGCCCGACCTTCACCCGGTCACGCTGGAAGCTCACCTCCATCTGGCGTTCCTCAATTGTCAGTTCTGCGATCGCCGAATCCAGAGAGCCCTTTTCCGTTTCCAGCTGCTGCACGCGCGCGGCGGTTTCCACCAGCTTCTTTCGCAGGCGCATCGCTTCATCGGCGAGGCGCTGGCTCTTCGCCTTGGCGCTTTCGACGGCGGGCTTATTCTTGCGGATCTGGCTTTGCAGATTCTGATAGCGGTCGCTCGTGCTCGGCAGCTTGCTGGACTGATCGAGCGGCACCGCGTGGCTGAGATCGAGCGGCGTATCCAGCAGCGGCGCGGCCTGCGGCTCCAGCGGTCTTTGACGAGGGGCTTCTTGCGGCTTGGCAGGGTGGTGCTTTAATGCCGCTGCGACAGGCTTTTCCGCATGGCGCGGTTTCGCTTGTGCGCCCGTGCAAATGCCAAGCGCAAATAGCGCGGCCACACCGATATAGAGAATCCGCGCCGTACTCAGGCTTTCCCCGTCTGGTTCTTCACTGCTTGTGCCTTGCGCGCGATCTCGGCCGGATCGTTCAGATAGCGCGCTTCGGAGGCCTTGAACCGATCGTTCAGACGATAGGCGCGAGGTTCGCCGGTCGGCAAATCCAGTTTCACGATATCTTCGTCGCTGATGCTTTCGAGATGCTTCATCAGCGCGCGCAGCGAATTGCCATGTGCCGCGATCAACACATTCTTGCCCGCGCCCAGTTGCGGAACGATCGTGTTCTGCCAATAAGGCATCACACGTTCCAGAACATCCTTCAGGCTTTCGCTGCGCGGAAGCTCTGCATCTGCCAGATGCGCGTAGCGGCGATCGGATTTGGGATAATCAGGCGAGTTCACATCGACGGGCGGTGGCGGCGTGGCATAGGACCGGCGCCAGATCAGCACCTGTTCCTCGCCGAATTTCCTGACAGCCTCTTTCTTGTTGTCGCCCTGCAGCGCGCCGTAATGGCGTTCATTGAGGCGCCAATGCTTCTCCACCGGCAGCCACATCTGGTCCATTTCTTCGAGGGCAAGGCCCAGCGTGTGGATCGCGCGGCGCAGCAGCGACGTATAGGTCAGGTCGAATTGAAACCCTTCTTTGGCCATCAGCCGTCCAGCGGCGCGGGCTTCTTCGATGCCCTGTTCGGTGAGGCGTACATCGCGCCAGCCGGTGAACAGGTTTTTTTTGTTCCACTCGCTCTCGCCATGGCGAACGATGACGAGTTGACCTATATTCCTAGTCAAGATCGGAGGCCTCAGGGATTCGGGCTGATTTGCCGGGGCATGCCGCCTTCTGTAATTCGAATAACCGATTGTATTTGTTGGAATATTTTTGCCGATGTCCCGGCACGCTTCTGGCAAGGGGTCTTGCAGAAAATAGCAAGAGCAGAACCCGCTCATGGCCAAAAGCCGCCCGATCCTTGCCCGAGCCCTCGCCGCCGTCACCGCGGCGGTGATCGCTTTCGCACCTTTGCAGGCCTACGCGTTCAGCCGTGTGAAGGATCTCGTCGATGTCGAGGGCGTACGCGACAACATGCTGGTCGGCTACGGCCTCGTGGTCGGCCTCAACGGCACCGGCGACAGCTTGCGCAATGCGCCATTCACACAGCTCTCTATCCAGACGATGCTCGAGCGCATGGGCGTGAATACGCGCGGCGCGCAGATGCAGACCAAGAATACCGCCGCCGTGATGGTCACCGCCAGCCTGCCGGCGTTCAGCGCGCAAGGCTCGCATATGGACGTGTCGGTCAGCGCGCTGGGCGATGCGAAAAGCCTGCAGGGCGGAACGCTGCTAGTCACGCCGCTGTTCGGCGCGGACGGCAATATCTATGCGCTGGGCCAGGGCCCGGTCGCCATCGGCGGCTTCTCCGCGCAAGGCCAGGGCGCCAGCGTCACGCGCGGCGTGCCGACGGCGGGCCGCATCTCCAACGGCGCGATCATCGAACGCGAAACCGGATTCAAGCTTGCCGGCGAAACCTCGTTGCGCCTGTCGTTGCGCAATCCCGATCTGACGACGGCGGTGCGCATCGCCAACGCCGTGAACCATTATCTCGGCGGCACAGTCGCGACCGCCAACGATCCGGCGACTGTGCGGCTGGACGTGCCGCCGACCTATCCCAACGGCGTGGTTGGCCTGCTGACGGATGTCGAACAGTTGAAGGTCGATCCGGACGAGCCGGCGCGCGTCATCATCGACGAACAGTCCGGTGTCATCGTGATGGGTTCGGATGTGCGGATATCCACCGTCGCCATCGCGCAGGGCAACCTGACGATCCGGGTGACCGAATCTCCGGTGGTCAGCCAGCCGGCGCCGTTCTCCAAGGCTGGTACGACGGAAGTAGTGCCGCGCACGCAGATTCAAATCGACGACGGCAAAGGCAACAAGATGGCCGTGCTGCATGATGGCGTGTCGCTGCAGAAGCTGGTCGATGGGCTGAATGCCCTGGGCGTGGGACCGCGCGACATCATCTCAATCCTGCAGGCGATCAAGGCCGCCGGCGCCTTGCAGGCAGACATCCAGGTGATCGGATGAGCGCCGACGCTGCAATCCAGGGCAGCATGGCGCCGAATTCATGGGTTCGATGTTCTCGGGGATCTCCACGGACGGACCGTTCGGCGGCGGGCAGGGCGAAGCAATGTTCCGCTCGTTGATGCTCGATCAATACAGCAAGCAAATCGAAGCGCGGGGCGGCTTCGGCCTCTCCGCCGCGATGACCAAGCAGCTGTTGGCACATCAGGAAATGCGAGCCCAATGAGCGACGCGGCGAAAGGCAAGATCGAGCGGCTTATCCTGCTCACGGATCGTCTGGCGGAAATGCTGAGCGCGGACGTCAAAGTGTTGGAAAGCGCTAGCACCAAGACGCTGAACAGCATCGAGCATTCGTTCCAGCAGCTTATGCATTCCTATACGCGCGAGGCCGCGAGCCTGAATGCGGCGGTGATCAAGTCGATCCCGCCAGAGCTGCGCCAAAAGCTCATGCAGTCCGTCAAGGCGATGAACGATCTCCTGGCGCGCCATCAGCGCCTTGTCACGCGCGTGCGCAACGCCAGCGAAGGCATGATCCAGGCCATCGCCAAGGAAGTCGAACGCCGTCAAACCTCGCAGCGCAGCTATGCGCGCGTTCCAGCCGCTCGCGCGCAGCCCGGTGCGATGGTCTATAACAGCGTTATCTGAAGATCGCCTGCGCAAGCTGCGCCCGCGGGATTTCCGCAAACTTTTCTTACGCCAGCGACGAGCTGCTCGACGAGCCGCCGCTTAGCATGTTCATGGCCAGATTGTAGCTCGACAGCTGTGCGGTCAGATAGGCCGGCGCCGGTCCCGACGACGTATTGCCTTTGGTGGTTGTCGAAGCCGGCGGTGCATTGCTTGTCTGATAGATGTTGCGGATCGAGGAGAGCACATTCAGCAGCTGCGCGCGCACGCCGCCGGCGCTGATGCTGTCGGTCAGGGATAGGTTGCCGGAAAGACCAAGCCCGTATGCCGCGGTGCCGTCCGCCGAGATCGACGGCGCGGGCGTCGAAGAGGAAGAGGTGCTCTTTCCGGTATTGGTGATGACACCCGGTGCGATGCCGAGGCGGCCTAGCGCATCGAAATCATGCGGTCCAGCAATCAAGGTGGCAGTGACGCCGGGATTGACGGCGATCTTGATGCCTTCGGAGCCGTTGCCATAGGCCACGCTCGCCTTTCCACCGCCAACGAATCTCGCATTGATCTTGTTGGTCAGCGAATTGAGCGTTTCGCCGGGATCGATCGTGATCGTTGTCGTGCGTGTCGAGGACGCAGTCGCGATCTTGATCTTGAACGAGTCGCCGGCGCGCAGCGTTGTCGCTGTCGTCAGGTCGAGCGACTGGTTGAGATTGATCGTGCCCTTGGGAAGACCCAGCGCGTCCAACACACTGCTGCCGTTCGGATCGATTGCAACCGCTGCGCCCGTCGATTGGCCATCCAAGCCGCCATATTGGCGGATCCAGTTCACCGCGCCGCCGGGGGCGAGAGAAGCGACGAAAGCATTGCTGGTGTTGGCGGTGTTGCGGGTCTGGCCCGCGAACGTGCCCGATGTGGTGCCCGAAAGATAAACCGTGCCGTCCGGGCCGACGGTCAAGGCGCCGCCTTTGTCTTGCGCACCGGTGCCGACATAACTCACCGTGCTGGCGGTCGCGGACGTGCCGTTGTCGGTGATGCCCATCACATACGCATCGCCCGTGCCCGAACTGGGCGTGACGATGGTCGCCGTTCCACCCGTGAGATTGGCGTTGGTCGTCGATCCGGACAGGTAGATCTGATTGCCCGTCACGGCGATGGAGCTAATCGTGCCACCATTCTGAAGATCGCCCAGATCCTGGGTCCATGTCGGCGCGCTCGTCGCATCGCCATTGGCATATTTGGAGAGGATGGCGTGGCCGTTCTGCACGCTCGCCACCAACAAGCTGCCATCGGAGGTCGAGGCCATCGCCGACACCTGATCGGTGCCGGCTGTGCCCATCTGCTGCTCGTAGACAATCTTGCCCTTGGAATCGAGTTGGGCGACGTAAGCGTCCTGCTTTCCGGCGTTGCTCTGGCCTACACCGATGACGCCCGTCACCTGGCCGCCGATGAAGACATTGCCGGAAGAGTCCACGCTGATCGCGTTCGCCTGGTTGGCATTCAGCGTCTTGATCTGTTGCGTCCAGACGGGCGTGCCGTTCTTGTCGTATTTGGCGACGAAGCTGTCGTCCTTGTCGCCGTCGAGAGCTGTCGTGGTGAGGGCCGACGTTGTCGATCCCGCCACATAGGCATTGCCATTCTGGTCCAGCGTCAGCGCATAGCCCGATGCGCTGTCGGTCGCCCCCACCATTTGCGTCCACTGCACGTTTCCAGCAGAATCGTATTTGGTGAGATAGACGTCCTGCGAGCCCTGATTGAGCTGGCTGCCGAAATCGCCGGTCGCGTTGCCCAACACATAGACGTTGCCGTTCGCATCGACCGCGCTCGCCTTTGCCGTCGTCGTTCCCGTCGAGGGATTGGCGGTCACGTTGAAAGCGGTTGTCGGGGAGCTGTCGAGTCCCGACAGCTTGATGATGCGGCCTTGCTGATCGGCCGCTGCCGTCGAGGCCTCGCCTTTGGAAGTCGAGGCGGTGGTCGTCGCGTTGCCGGTCGAGCCGACAAGATAGAGCGCGGGCTGTGTGTTGCTCGCCGAAAAGCTGACGGTCTCGCCGGCGCCGGGATCGACCGTCAGCCCGTAGGAATTTTTCGTCGTATCGGTTCCGGTTGCGGACGTGGTGGTCGATGAGTTCGTAACAGCCTTCTGCAGCCGGGTTTTGAAACCGTCGGTGAAGAGCTGCTGATTTGCATAGATGATGATGTTGTTCAGCGTCAGCGGACCCTGGACCTGCGAAAGATCGATGGGCACGTCTGTGGTGACGCCGCCTTTCTTCACCGAGACCGTGAAGGTCTGGCTGGTGCTGAGGCCCGCAAGCGGCTGATCGATATTCGCATCGTTGGTCAGTGTTTTTGTCGTGTAGGAGAAAGCCGGCAGCGGCAGCGTCGCATTGCTGGTTACCGACGAACTCGTGGCGGCGGCCTGCAGCGTGAAATTGTTGAATGTGGTGGACGAGATATAGGATTCGACCTGCTGCAATCCGGTTTGAAGGCGCGTGTTGAAGCCATCGATCTGCCCCGGCGTCATGCCCGCGCGCTGGGACATCTTGGCGAGATAGGACAGATTGTTGATCGCGGTGTAGAGCGAGAAAAGTTTCTGATTGTCCTGTTCGGTTTTTGCGTCCTTGGTGGAGCCCGCCGAAAGCGGCACGTTGCTGGTGTCGAGGAAGTTGGTGATGCCAAGAACCTTTGCATCCTGCGCGGTCTGCACGGGCGAACTGAAATCTTCCCACGGGGGCGCATCATTCGCGGTGGCGCTGTTCGCGGTTTTCTTCGCCGCTGTCGCGGACAGCATCGACGATGCGCTGCTGGACTGCAGCGAACCGTTGGTGAGCTGGGACTGGAAGTAGTTCACCAGCAGGGAAGAATCGAAACCTGTAATCGCCACAACAACCCTCGAACGCGAAGGCCCGATTGTCGGCTTCAAGATGTTAAAGCCCCACTAAACCGGCGCGTCTGTGCTTAACGCCGCCTTAATGGCGCGCATGCGACAAGCCGGCATGACCGCGAGCACAAATGCGCATTATCGGCAGGGCCTTCGCCACTCCAAAGCGGGGCGCCACGCCGAAGCGATCGACTGTTATCAGCAGGCCCTCGCCGCCACGCCGTCCGATCCGCATGTGCTGTTCGCACTGGGAAATACGGCCAGAGCTTTGGGCATGCCTAAACCGGCGGAAATCTTCTTCCGTCAGGTACTCGCCATCGCACCGGAGCGTATCGAAGCGTTAACGAATCTTGCCAATCTCTTAAGAGCGAGCGGCCAAACCACATCCGCCCGCGCCCTGCTGGAACCAGCGCTCGCCCGCAATCCGCAAAGCGCGGAGCTTTGGCTGACATTGGGCTCAACGCTGCGCGAAATGGGCGACGCCGCTGCGGCGGAAGCTCACTATCGCAAGGCGCTGAATCTCGAACCCGATTCGGCGACCGCGCTGGGCAATCTGGCGGATATGCTGGCGCAAAGGGGCGACTACGCCGCGGCCTTCCCGCTCTACGACCGCGCGATCCGCAATGCGCCGAACAACGCACAAGCCAGGCTCAATCGCGCGATTTTGTATCTTCTGACCGGCAATCTGAAGCAGGGCTGGCAGGATTATGCCGCGCGTCTGGCCATTCCCGGCAAGGCGCCGCAATGCGATCACGGCCTGCCGGCATGGAAGGGTGGCCCGCTTAAAGGCAAGCGGCTGCTGGTGACGGCCGAGCAGGGCGTCGGCGATCAGCTGATGTTCGCCAGCATGATCCGCGATCTTGCGGCACGTGCAAGCGCAGAAGGCGGTAGCATCGTCCTCGAATGCGAACCACGCCTGGTGCCATTGTTTGAGCGGTCTTTCGATGGTGTCACAGTCCACGCGTGCCAGATGGAAAATCGCGGCGGCACCGTTCAAGCGCAATATGAGTGGCTTGAATTCATCGGCGGCGCGGATCTTGCCGTCGAGATGGGAACGCTGCCGCTTCATCTGCGCGACGAGATGACGAAATTCCCCAAGGCCAACACATTCCTCGATGCCGATGAGATCGAAGTCCTCAACTGGCAGCGCACGCTGTCGTCGGTTGCGGAAGGGCCGTTCATCGGCATCTGCTGGCGCAGTGGCAAGCTCACATCCGGACGCGCGCTCAATTTCGCGGCGCTGGAGCAATGGGCAGCGTTCATCCGCGCCATGCCCGGCACGCCGGTCTGCGTGCAATATGATGCGACCAGCGACGAGATCGAAAAACTGGGCGAACTGTCCGGCAAAACCGTCGTGGTCCCTGGCGGCATCGATCAGAAACAAGAACTGGATCGCGCCTGCGCCCTGATGTCCGCGCTGGATGCGGTAGTCAGCGCACCGACGGCGGTATCGTGGTTGTCTGCCGGCGCGGGCGTTCCGACCTACAAGCTTCAGCGCGACGCGGGTTGGACGAGCTTTGGCTGCAGTCACGAGCCCTTCGCACCAGCTGCGCATTGCATCGTTCCGGATGCGGTGGACGATTGGGCCGGCAGTTTCGAAAAAACGCTCGCCGCGCTTAGATCGCAATTCGACTAGGCGTGGCGCTGCGGCGCTGCTTCAACGACGCCGCCAGATCGGCGGCAATCCTCACCGCGCCTTCGCCGTCGATAGCCATCAAACCGGCCGCATGCATATCGCGGCGGCGCGCGCTGTCGCCGATGAGCGCCCATGTCGCGCTCGCAATGTCGAAGTCCTCGATCGCGCTGTGTACGCCGAGCGACATGCCCATGCCCGCACGCTCAAAGGCCGACGCCGACAATGCGTGATCTTCATTGAGGCAAAGATAGAGCGCAGGCACGCCATAAGCGGCCAGTTCGTAAGCGGTAACGCCGAACGCGGTCAGCGCGAGATCGCTGGCGGCGATTTCGGTGGTCAGGTCATCCGCATTTTCGATGGTCTCGAAATGCGGCGCGAGACTGGCGATGCGCTTCGCAGTCTGTGCCGCATGCTCCATGCCCGGTCCGATCACGAAGCGCGCGCGGAATACCGGATCGAGCTTGGCTAGCGCGCGCGCGGCACGCAGCGTCAAGCCAAACGGATCGCTGCCGCCCATGGTGACGAGCAGGCTGGGCCGCGCAGCGCGGGGACGAACATTCAATTTTGCCTTTGTCAGGCCGAGCAGCGCCCATTCCCAGCCGATGCGCGCCACGCAGTCCGATCCGGTCCAATCGAGCACAGCCGCCTGTGGCACCGGCGGATAGTAGGCGACATCGGCGGCAAGACGGCGTTCCGATCCGTCGTCGATGACGGCGGTGATCGAAACGTTGCGCGCCAGCGCTTCCAGCTCTTTCTTTCCAAGGCCGTCGCGCATGTCGCAGATCAACAGTTCTGGCTTGCGCCCCGCGATCAGCCGGGAAAGAAATTCCGCATCCCAGGCAAGATCGACAAGGCAAGCTTCGAAACCGGCGGCACGGATGGGCTCCAGCGCATCCGCCGTGCCGTTCACCGCGAACATCGCGCCGATGCCTTCGCGGTCGCGCAGCGCCTTCGCCAGCGCTACCATGCGTTTGACATGGCCGTATCCGTAACCACCGCCGCCATCGCAACGGATCAAGGCCAGTCCGCCGATATGGCTGACGATCGGTTTCTGTTTCACATGCGCGTTCATCGCGCGCAGTTCCGGCTCGCGTTCCAGCAGCAGAAGCAGATCGGAGAGCGAGGCTTCGCCTGCCGTAGCCGCGAGCCGCTCATGCACCGCTTCCACGAATGCCAAATCGTCCGGCGTGTCGATGGTCAGGCGCGCGCCCGGTCTATCGAACGCAGGATAGGCCGGCGCGCGAGCAATGCGCACAAAATCGGGGTGCAGCTTGAAATAACCGGTGACGTGTTCGCGCGCGGCCGGATCGTCGGCTGCGTCCATCATCAGCTTGTCGAGCGCGCGGCGGGTGAAGGGATCGACGCCCTCATGCGCCGTCTCGGCGCCTTCTTCGAGCAGAACGTAATCGCCATCCTGTTCCAGAAGCGCGCCGATCAGATGGTCGATAAAGCCCGAGTCCAGGAATGGCGCGTCCGAATTCACGCGCACGATCACATCGGCATCCAGCAATTCGGCGGCGCGGGCGAAGCGCGCCAGCACATTGTCTTCCGGCCCGCGCACCACGGTGACATCGTTCTCTTTCGCCCAATCCACAATGGCGTCATCGCGTGGATTGTCGGAGGTGGCGACAACGATGCGTTCGATGAGTGTGGAGCGCTTCAACCGGTGAACAATGTGCCAAAGCAGGGGCTTGCCCGCGATGGGCTTAAGTACCTTGCCGGGCAAGCGTGTGGAGCCCATGCGCGCCTGGATGACCGCAACGATGCGCAGATGATCGCTGGGTTCCGGCGCAATGCTCATGCGGCTTCCGGCTTGTAGGAGCTACGAATATGCAGCAGCGGGCGCATGCCGTCCGACGGGTCGGCACGCCATTCGCGGTCTGCGATTTCCGAAGGTTGCGGCCCTTTGAAGCCGGTGCCGTCGGCGACGAGGCTTTCGTGGATGCGCGCGATCACCGGGGCTATTTCTTCCGGCAGCCAACAATGGCCGGATGCGTATTCCGCGCCTTCGCCGTCCAGATCTAGATGGAATTCCACCACCGCCGCGTTCCAATGATGCACCGCGCGTTCGATGACAGCGGGGCGGCGCGTATGATCCGACCAGCCGGTCTTGCAACCCGTGGCTTCGCGAATGGATTTGATGGCGGACAGATTGGCTTCGCTCGCCGGTGTCGGATAGGCGGACACGCAATGCAGCAGGGTGATATCGTGTGCGCCCGCATGCCGCAGCGTCGAAGCGGCATGTTTGATCTCTTCGATGGTCGCCATGCCGGTGGACAGCACCACGGGCTTGCCGGAATGCGCGCAGGCCTCAAGCAGCGGCATCACCAGAAGCTCGTATGATGCGACCTTGTAGAAATCGACATAGGGCGCGAGTTCTTCCACCGCTTCCAGGTAGAACGGCGTGCAGGAAAACTGGATGCCGCGTGCATGGCAGTGTTCGGCCAGCGGCTTCAGATGCGCCAGCGGCAGTTCCCATTCGCGTCGGGCGCGATGCTTGGGGCTTTGCGCCAGAATTTCCGGCGCGAACATCCGATCGATCTTGAAAAGCTGGAACTTCACCGCGTCGCAGCCCGCATCCGCTGCCGCATCCACGAAGGCGAGCGCGCGCGAAAGGTCGCGGCCGTGATTGCTCGAGGCTTCCGCGATGAAGAGGGGCTGGCGGGGCGATGCCATGAATCGCTTCCTTTTCAGGCTTAACGATTTCTAAAGCCTGCTTGGCTAAGAGAAGGTTAACGGGAGTTGTCTCTTTATGAGTTGGGATACGCAGCCCTTCTTCATCGTTTCCAGCGGCCGTTCCGGCACGGCGATGCTGCATAAAGTGCTGGAAACAGCGGGCGACATCGAAATGCACCACGAATATATGGTGCATATCGCGCAACCCCTGGGCGCACGGCGCTATATGGGACTCGCGGAAAGCGAAGAGGTCGCACGGGTTTTACGCAATACCCATGCGGCCGCGATTCGCTACACGACTGCGGGGCATTGGGGCGATTCGTCCAACAAGTTGTCCTGGCTGATTCCGGAGATGGCGGCGCTCCTGCCGGAGGCGAAGTTCGTCCACCTGGTACGCGATGGGCGCAAGGTCGCCGGGTCCTATTTCCGCAAGCTCTTTGCCGAATGTTACGACGACCGCTCGGTCGCCGTGTTGCAGGCACATCTGGACGATCCGGTGAAAAATCCCCCGCCGCCACCGGAAAAGAAATATTGGTGGCCGATCCCGCGCGATCCGCAATTCCACGCCTATGATCAGTTCGAGCGCATCGCCTGGCACTGGGCAGAGGTGAATCGCGTCATCGCGCAGTCCCTCGCGGCACTGCCGCCGGAGCGTTCGCACTTCGCGCGGCTGGAAGATCTTTACGTTTCACCCAGCGGTGTGAAGGGACTTTTCCACTTTCTTAATCTTCCTTACCGCGATGAGCATTTCGCAATGTTCGCGCGTCCGCACAACGTCAAGCGTCCGGAAGACGAATTTCTTACGGCAGAGCAGTCCGCGCACTTCGATGCGATCGCCGGCGGCGTGATGGCGACGCTCGGTTATGCCGGCATGCCCGAGTATGTAGTGAATTATTAAGCACAACTGGCGAAAGATGGTTACGGAACACTTAGTCCGGCCGTCCCAATGCGCGCTCCGTGCGAACTCTGTCATCACGAGACACTGATCCAGGTTTACGAACCTGAACGTTCAACGCGCGGATTGAAAATTCACCTTTGCAACCATTGCGGGTTGGTCCAGAGCTTGCCGCGCATCGATCGCGCGCCGCGCCGCACGGCCGCCGTGTCCGGCGGTGCCGATTGGGGCAATGTGCGTTACGGTAAAGCTTTTCGCACCGATGCCGCGATGAAAGTTCTGGCACGTCACGCCGACTTCAATGCGGGCATTTCTGTTCTTGATGTCGGATCGAACCGGGGAAGTTTCGTTCGCGCATTTCTGGATGTTGCGCCGAACGCGCAAGTGCTTGCGCTGGAACCCGACGAGCGCGTTGCGGATTCCTGCAAGGATTTGCCGCGCACCAGCAGCATCTGTGCGCGCATCGAGGACGCGGCGCTGGAAAGCGGACGCTTCGACATCGTTCATTCCTGCCATACTATCGAACATCTCGCCCATCCGCAGGAGGTTCTCGCCGATCACTGGCGCGTGCTGAAGCCGGGCGGCTTGCTGGTTCTGGACGCTCCCAACATCGCGATTCTCGGCGAGAGCGACATCATCGAGGAATGGTTTATCGACAAGCACCTGTATCATTTCTCGGCGCGCACGCTGATCCGCATGGTCCGCGCCGCCGGTTTCGACATCGTCGAAGCGCCGGATGCGAAAGATCGCGCCAATGTTTTGATCGTTGCGCGCAAGTCCGAAAAAGCCGTCCGCGCGCGCGACGACGATCCGCTGGAAGTTGCCGAAGCCGCGCGGCTGATTGCACTCTATGGCGTTACGCGCGCCCGTAATCTTCTGGCGCTGACGGCGCTCGCCGCCGATATTGCGCGCATGGCGCCCAAGCGCGTCGCCATGTGGGGCGCGGGCCGTCTTTTCGATTCCCTGGTGACGCATGGCGGGTTCGAGCCCGCGATGCTTTCGGCGCTGATCGACAAGCATTTGAAGCAGTATGTGGGCGAACGTCACGGCCGCGCTTTGGTTGAGCCCCAGGCTTTGGCCGATGCGCAGCCGGGCGTGGTGATCGTGATGTCGCGCGGCTTCGCGCAGGAGATCGCGGACGAAGCCAAAGCGCTCGCGCCGAACGCCGAAATCATTTTCTACAGCGATCTGATGGCGCGTGCGCGCCTAGCAGCCTGAGGGGGCAAATGGCACAGGCAATACCGTTCGACCGGCGCGCTCCGGTTCAATGCAAGCAGCCGCTGAAAGCGCTGCCGCCGAATCTGGTGAGTGACATCGCCGCGTCGGCCGCGTTTGTGCGCCAGCATGCGATTGCATCGATTTATCATGCCGGGTCCGGCCATCCGGGCGGTGCCATGTCCTGCGCGGATATCCTGGCCTGTCTGTTCGGCGCGGAGCTTAATTTCTGGCCGGATGCGGTGGACGATCCGCACCGCGATCGCTTTGTTCTTTCTAAGGGGCATGCCGCGCCCGCGCTTTACGCGGTCGGTGCGCAATACGGCTTCTGCAACAAGCGCGAAGCGCTTTCGCTGCGCAAGTTGAACAGCAAATTCCAGGGCCATCCGCATGTGCTCGACATGCCATGGGTGGAAACTTCGACCGGCTCGCTGGGGCAGGGTTTCTCCGTCGCGCTCGGCATGGCGATGGGCCTGAAGATCCAGAAATCGCAGGCGCGCGTTTACACGCTGCTGGGCGACGGCGAATTGCAGGAAGGCGAAGTGTGGGAAGCGGCGATGTGCGCGGCCCATCACCAGCTCGACAATCTCTGTGCCATCATCGACTACAACAAGATGCAGAGCGATAACCGCAACGATGCGATCATGCGTCTGGAACCGCTCGCCGCAAAATTCCGCGCCTTCGATTGGGCCGTGGCAGAGATCGACGGTCACGACATTCCCGAAATTCTCGGCGCGCTGCGCAGAGCGTCTTCCACCCATGGCCGTCCGTCTCTGCTCATCGCCAACACGGTGAAGGGCAAAGGCGTCCCTTACATGGAGAACATCCCCACTTGGCATGGCAGCGTGAAGCTGACGCAGCAACAGGCGGAGGAAGCGCTTGCGGCGCTCGGCGCGACGCGTGAACAGATCACGGAGTATTTGGTATGAGCGCGGCGCCGGCATTGATTGCGCAAGGCAACGATTCATTGCGCGAAGCTTTCGGTAAGGCACTTTCCGGCCTCGCTGACGAATTCAAGAATGTCGTCGTGCTGGATGCGGATATCGCCGGCGGCACCGGCGTGCACCATTTTCGCAAGAGCCATCCCGAACGTTTCCTACAATTCGGCATTGCCGAGCAGAACATGATGGCGGCGGCCGGCGGTTTGGCCGCGACCGGCCTCATTCCCATCGTCACGACTTTCGCTGTTTTCTGTTTGCGCGCGGTCGAGCAGGCACGTCTGTCGCTCGCTTATGCCGGCCGCAACGCCAAGATCGTGGCGTCGCATCCCGGCCTCGATGTCGGTCCCGATGGCGGTTCGGCGCAAGCGCTGGAAGACATGGCCGCGTTCCGCGCCATTCCCGGCATGACAGTGATTTCGCCGGCCGATCCCATCGAAATGGCGTTGGCAACGCGCGCGATGCTGGAATTCAAAGGCCCGGTCTATATGCGCACCGGCCGCAGCCCATCCAAGTGCGTGTTCGGCGACGACCACAAATTCGAGATCGGCAAAGGCCATATTGTTCGTGACGGCAAGGACGTCACCATCGTTGCTTGCGGCGTGGAAGTGGCGCGCGCGGTGGAAGCCGCCGAACTGCTGGCCGCCGATGGCGTCCAGGCCCGTGTGGTCAACATGGCGACAATCAAGCCCATCGACAGGCAGCTTCTTGTCCGCTGCGCCAAGCATACCGGAGCGTTTGTCACCGCCGAGGACCACAATATTCTGGGCGGCCTGGGAAGTGCTGTCGCGGAATCGCTGGCCGCGACGATGCCGTGCCCCATTGAATTCGTTGGCGTGAAAGATGTGTTCGGCGCGTCTGGCGAGCCGGAAGAGCTGGCCGAGCAATTTGGTCTCACCGCGCCGCATATCGCGGAAGCCGCACGCCGCGCCATCGCGCGCAAGAAGAAGGCGAAGTGATGAGCCGTTTTTCTCTGAAAGGGAAAAACGCCGTCGTCACCGGCGGCTCCAGAGGCATTGGCCGCGCTATTGCGATGGGCCTCGCCGAAGCGGGTGCCGATGTCGTGCTCACCTACAAGAGCAATCGCGCCGAAGCCGACAAGGTTGTTTCGGAAATCGAGAAACTTGGACGCCGCGCCCTGGCGCTGCCGATGGATGTGACGGATCGCAAAAGCGTGGAGGCGGCGGCGAAAGACGCGCGCGGCTTTGGCGCGATCTCCATCCTCATCAACAATGCCGGCATCAACAAGCCGACCGACTTCGATCAGGTTTCCGATTCCGATTGGGACGAGATCGTCGGCACAAATCTGAAAGGTCCGTTCGTCGCGGCCCAGGTCTTCCTACCGTTGTTGAAGGATGCGGGCGGCGGCAGCATCGTGAACATCTCGTCGGTCAGCGGCCAATATGGCGGCCCGCGCACCGCCCATTATGCGGCCTCGAAGGCGGGCCTGATTTCGCTGGCACAGGTGATCGCGCGCTTCGGCGCCCAATATAATGTGCGCTCCAACACCATCGCGGCGGGTTTGATCGCCTCCGACATGGCGGCGGCGGGCATGGCCGCGGCCAGTGTGCAGAAAGCGGCGGAAGCCATTGTGCTCAAACGCCTCGGCACGCCGCAGGAAGTGGCCGACGCGGCTGTGTTTCTCGCCTCCGGTGCATCGTCTTACATCACTGCGCAGACCATCAATGTGAATGGCGGGCTCTATTTCTGATGGGTCCCTCTTCGTCAAAAAATAAGACGCTTCTCATCGTTTCCGGCGGCATTGAAGCGGCGGACGCCGCCAAGCGCGCCAAGGAAATGGGTCTTTATGTGCCGCTGCCGAGCGCTATGCGCGCAAGCTGCGGAAGATCGATGGCGTGATCTGCGTCGCCGCCGATGCGCCGATGACGGTCGCCGCCGTGAACAAGCGCCTTGGCCTCAAAGGTATTTCCGAGGAAAGCGCTCGGTTGGCTTGCGATAAGCTGGCGATGAAGGAGCGGTTCCTGGCCGCCGGCGTGCCGATCCCGTGGTTCTCCGCGGTATCGACGCCGCAGATGCTGCAGCGCATCGCCATCGAGCGTGGCCGCAATCTCGTCATCAAGCCGGTGGATTCGCGTGGGTCTCGCGGTGTGCAGCGCGTGGAGCAGGTCGAGGACCTGACGAAAGCGTTTTATTTCGCACAAGAGCATTCGCCCACGGACCGCGTGATGGTCGAGCAATATCTTTCCGGCCCACAGGTCTCCACCGAATCCATTATCGTCAATGGCGTCTGCTACACGCCGGGCTTCTCGGACCGCAATTACGAGTATCTGGAGCGCTACGCGCCGTTCTTCATTGAGAATGGTGGCGATCTTCCCAGCCATCTGCCGGACGATATCCAGGCGAAGGTGAAGGACGTTGTCGGCCGCGCGGCCGCCGCACTCGGCATCACCAACGGCACGGTGAAAGGCGACATCGTCGTTCACAAGGGCGAGCCGCATGTCATCGAGCTGGCGGCACGCCTGTCCGGCGGCTTTTTCTGCACGCGCGAGATTCCGCTCAACACCGGCGTCGATTTCATCGGCGCTGCGATCAGGGTTGCATTGGGCGAAGACGTCAGTGCTGAAGAATTGACACCGAAACAGCTCACACCGGTGATTCAGCGCTACGCGTTCCCGAGCCCCGGCAAAGTGGTGAAGGTTTCCGGCGCCGAAGACGCGCGCAAAATTGCGGGCATCGCCGAAGTCGTCGTCACCGCGAAAGAAGGCGATATCATTCCACCCGCCGGCGACAGGCGTCCATCCGCCGCCATGGTGCTGGCCACCGGCGCCACGCGCGAAGCTGCGCTGGAGGCAGCGAACGACGCGCTCGCGCAGATCCGGATCGAAACGGCATGAATGCGCCGTTCCAGCAGCGCAATGCCAAGGTCAACGCGACCCTGCATCTGTTCGCGTTCTTCCATCTCAACATTGCGTTCTCCTCGATCGAGGAAGAGCAACGCGGCGAGGTGATCAAGCGCTGCTACTGGCCGTTGCTGGATCTGGCGGCGAACCAAGGTCCCATCGGCATCGAGGTCACCGGCTTTACGCTGGAGGAAATCGCGCGTCTTGATCCGGAATGGATTGGCCGCGCCCGTGCTTTGATCGCATGCGGCAAAGTCGAGCTGATCGGTTCCGGTTACGCACAGATGATCGGCCCTCTGGTGCCGGCGCGCGTGACGCAGGAAAATCTGAAAATCGGCGATGAGATTTATCACCGCTTGCTGGGTCATGCCCCCAAACTCGCGCTGATCAACGAGCAGGCTTATTCGGCGGGCCTTGTGGGCCTCTATCTCGATGCCGGTTACCGCGCGATCCTGATGGATTGGGACAATCCCGGCTCGCAGCATCCCGAATGGGCGCCGGAAACGCGCTATCTGCCGCAAGCCGCTGTCGGCAGCGAAGGACGCGCCATTGATCTGCTGTGGACCAGCACTGTCGCTTTCCAGAAGCTGCAGCGCTTCGCGCATGGCGATATCGGTCTGCAGGATTATATCGATTACATCCGCACGCAGCGCGCCAAGACAGAACGCGCACTCTGCCTTTATGCCAGCGACGCGGAGATTTTCGATTTCCGCCCCGGCGATACACGCGACGCGGGCCAGAAACTGCATCTGGAATCCGCCGCCTGTCCGGTGCCGGTCAAGAAACAGCGCAAATATGCGCTTGCGCGCTGGGCGGTGACGGGGCGGGACGATATTGGCGTCAACGCCGCCTGCCAGCGTATCCATGACGGTCTTGTCGCGCGCGATGGCGATGACGCTGCCTGGAAAGAGCTTTGCTATCTGTGGTCGTCGGACTTTCGCACCCACATCACCGAAAGCCGCTGGACGAAATTCTGCGAACGCTTGCAAGACGCGGAGCGCCGCTGGGCGATCGCGCCGAAAGCGCCCGCGCCCACGCCGCGGGGTGGCTCTGTCGAATCCCGATATCTCGACATCGAAACGCCTACCCTGAAAGCACGGCTGGATCGCCGCCGCGGACTCGCAATCGAGTCTCTGCAATTTGCCGGTCACCACGCCGCCGCTGTCGGCGGCTTGCGCCACGGCCATTTTGACGACATCGCTCTGCAGGCCGACTGGTACACAGGCGATTGCGTTTTTGAGGCGCCGGGCGAGCACAAGGTCACTGATCTGGAATGGTGCGAGGCGCGCGTGTGGAAAGATGCGCAAGGCAACACGCTGGCTTTCGCGCGCATCGAAACCGCGCTTGGGCCCATCGAGAAGACGTTGCCCATTTCACGCTGCTGCCCGGCCTCTTCGAATGGACGAAGCTTTCCTTAACCACGCACAATGGCGGTAAGGAAAAAGAAACTTTCTCCCTTAACGGTCATGCGGCCGATCATGGCGCGGCGGTTTCCTTCCTTGTTTCTTCGTCGCATGGCATTGGCATGACCGAGGGCTGGGCAGAGCTCGGCGACGAGAAAAGCCGTGTGCGCATTGAGATAGACCGCGCCACAGCGCCGCTTCTGGGCCTTCTGACGCACAAGCGCGCCTCCGGCAGCGTGTTCTGCCAACTGCAGCTCTCGGCGCTGGAATTGGACGAGACGCGCAAGCCGCATGCCTATGCAAGCGGTCCCCGCCGATTCCGTTTTGGTATTCGCGCCGCCTGATCTTTAGCTGCTGTTAAACATAATTTGAAACCATCGCCCTGCTTAAGAGGGGCATATCCATGGCGCAACGCGCGGCCAAGATCTTTCTGCCGGTTTCCAATGACACTGAAGTCGAAGCGCCGCGAGCGAGCGGTCTTCGCGATTTTTCGCAGCCTTGGCTGGATCTGAACGACAAGGGCGTGCTCGTCACCGGCGGCACGGGCTCCTTCGGCAAGCACTTCGTCAAGACGGTTATCGAGCATTACAAGCCGCGCCGCCTCGTCATCTTCAGCCGCGATGAGCTGAAGCAGTACGAGATGCAGCAGGTTTTCCCGATGGAGCAGTATCCGTTCATGCGCTACTTCATCGGCGATGTGCGCGACCGCGACCGGCTCGAACTGGCGATGCGCGACATCGACTATGTGATTCACGCCGCGGCGCTCAAACAGGTGCCGACCGCCGAGTACAATCCCTTCGAATGCATTCGCACCAATGTGATGGGTGCGGAGAATGTGGTGACGGCGGCGCTGAGCCGCAATGTGCGCAAGGTGATCGCGCTCTCCACCGACAAGGCCGCCAATCCGGTCAATCTCTACGGCGCGTCCAAGCTCGCGTCCGACAAGATCTTCGTCGCCGCGAACAATTTGTCCGGCGCGGATGGTACGAAATTCTCGGTCGTGCGCTATGGCAACGTGTTCGGCTCGCGCGGCAGCGTCGTGCCGTTCTTCCAGAAATTGTTGAGCGAAGGCGCCAAGGCGCTTCCCATCACCGACGATCGCATGACGCGCTTCTGGATCACGTTGACGCAGGGCGTCAATTTCGTTCTCTCCAGCATGGAGATGAGCCAGGGTGGCGAGATTTTCGTGCCCAAGATTCCGTCCACCACCATCACGCAGTTGGCCGATCTTCTCGGCCCCAAGCTGGAGCAGAAGATCGTCGGCATCCGTCCGGGCGAAAAGCTGCATGAAACCATGATCCCGGCCGACGACTCGCGCTGGACGGTGGAAATCGACGACCGCTTCGTCATCCTCGCCAGCTTCGCCGCCAAGGCGCGCGAAGCCTATATTCATCGCGGCGCCAAGCCGGTGCCCGAAGGTTTCGCTTATTCCAGCGACAACAATCCGGAGCGTCTGGATGCGCGCGGGCTGCAATCGCTCTTGATGCACGCTTACGCATGAGCGCGCGCGCGCTTCGCCTGGACCTGCCGCGCGCACAGCCGGGCGCGTTTCTTCCCTATGGGCGCCAGCTCATCGAGGAGGACGACATTGTCGCCGTCGTGGAAGCGCTGCGCGGCGATCTTTTGACCACAGGGCCCTTCGTTGAGCGTTTTGAGACCGGGCTTGCCGCGGCCGTTGGCGCCGAGCATGCCGTGGTCTGCGCCAATGGCACGGCCGCGTTGCACATGGCGGCGCGCGCGCTGGGCCTGGGGCGAAGATCTGAAAGCGGCCTTCGCCCGCGCCGGCCGCGCCGATGCGGTGTTCAATGTTCATCTCAATGGCCAATGCGGCGACATCGAAGCGATTGCCAAGGTCGCGCGCCTCAATGGCGCCAAGATTGTCGAAGATGCCTGCCACGCCATCGGAACCGGCTTCGTTGCCGAGGATGGAAGCCTCACGCAGATCGGCGCCAATGCATTCAGCGATCTCACCGTGTTCTCCTTCCATCCGGTGAAGACCATCGCTATGGGCGAGGGCGGCGCGGTCACGACCAACGATCCGGAGATGGCCGCGCGCCTGGCGCGCGCACGCAATCACGGCATGACGCGGCGGCCGGACGACTTCGTGAATGTTGAGGACGCCTTCGACGCCGACGGCACGCCCAACCCCTGGTATTACGAACTGGTCGAACCGGAGTTCAACTGGCGCGCGAACGACATCCAGTGCGCGCTTGGTTTGTCTCAGTTGGGCAAGCTCGGCCGCTTTGTCACGCGCCGGCGCGCCCTCGCCGCCGCCTATGACGCACAACTGACGCCGCTGTCACCGCTGGCCCGTCCCGCGGCGCGCACGCGCGCTTCGCTGCCGGCTTGGCATCTCTATGCGGCACAAATCGATTTCGAGCGCGCGGGCGTTTCGCGCGCCACGGTGATGCGCGAACTGGCGAAAGACGGAATCGGCAGCCAGGTGCATTACTTCCCTGTGCACCGTCAGCCTTACTACGCCAGGCGTTATGGCGCGCATACGCTGCCGGGCGCCGATCGCTATTATGAGCGTTGCCTCAGCCTGCCGCTTTTTGCGTCGATGTCTCTGGACGATGTCGCGCGCGTAACATCGGCGCTGGCGAACATTCTCGGCTTCTAGAATTCAAAACAGAAAAGAAGAAGGCGGAGTTTCTGCCCCCGGCAAAAACTCCGCCCGCTTTCTTATTGGAAATCCCACCGGCGATAAGCCCAAACGCCCCGGGGCGTGGCTGGTATTCCAGCTCAGGTGACCCGGAAAGCTGCGGCGGAGCGGTTGCCCGCCCCGCCGCTTTGGTAGCTTACCGGAACAGCGAGAGCGCGATCTGCGGCGACTGGTTGGCGATCGAGAGCGCCTGAACACCCAGCTGCTGCTTCACCTGCAAGGACTGCAGCATGGCGCTTTCCGTCGCCATGTCGGCATCGACCAGGTTGCCGATGCCGGTCTGCAGCGTGTCGGACAGGTTCTGGACGAACGTCGCCTGGATCGAGAGCTTCTTGGAGCCCGAACCCAACTGCGCCAGGGCGCTGTTGACGGCCTTCAAGGAGTTTTCCACCGTGTCGACCATCGAAGCTGCCGCGGTCTGCGCCGAAATCGTGGCTGTTCGAACCGTCGATCATGTTGAAGCCGTTGAAGACGGCGTTCGAGACGACCGAAGCAATCTGGTCGCGCAGAGCGGTGAAGTCTTCGTTCAGCGCCGTACGGCTGGCGGTGTCGAGCGAGGAGTCCGACGCGGCGAGCGCCTTGGACTTCATTTCGATCAGCAAGTCGGAGATCGACTGACCGGCCGACAGGGCGACGTCAACCGAAGACGTGCCGCGGTTGAGGGAGTCCGTAACGGCGGAGTAACCTGCAACGTCGCCGCGCATGTTCTGCGCGATGGCGAAGACGGCGCCGTTGTCTTTTGCGGATGCGACCTTAAGACCGCTGTTGATGGCGCTCTGAGTCTTCATCAGGCTCGCATTCGTCTGGTCGAGGTACTGCAGCGCGACCATGGCGCCGGTGTTGGTATTGACGCTAAGCATTGAAGCCTCCGTTCTGGCGTATGTTGTGAGCGTTTTGCTCAAGGGCATTCTTGCCCTGCATAGCTATTCGCAAGCGTCATGCCGCGCGGATTTTACATTTTGCTAACTTTGGATTTTCAGACAGGCGGCAAAACAGGACTGATCGTCTTTTGCCGGGCCCCCGATTCAACCGGGCACTATTTACCGGTTAAGGGGAAAAATTTGCCGGGTTGCGGAAATTTATGCCGGGTCTTTGAATCAAAAAAGGCGCGAAAAATCTGAAAAAGAAAGGAGCGGCGCGGGATTTCCCCCGGCCGCTCCGCCCCATTTCTTCCCAAGGTTTGTCCTGACGTTATTATCCCCTGAACAGCGAGAGGATGACCTGCGGTGACTGGTTGGCAATCGACAGAGCCTGAACGCCAAGCTGCTGCTTGACCTGCAGGGACTGCAACTTCGCGCTTTCGGTGGCCATGTCGGCATCCACCATATTTCCGATGCCCGTGGTGAGCGTGTCGGAAAGGTTCTGGACGAATGTCGCCTGGACCGAGAGCTTTTTGGAACCGCTGCCAAGACGCGCAAGAGCGCTGTTGACGTTGTTCAACGACGTTTCGACCGTGGCGATCATCGCGGACGCGGACGACTGCGTCGAAATCGACGACGTCGCACCCACCGTGATGATGCTGCCGCCAAGGCTCAAATCTTCCCCCTGAACGGTGATTCTCTTCGTTCCGTCCGAAGACGCCAGCACGGAGATGCCGTTGGTGGCGGTACCGTCGATGAGGTTGAAACCGTTGAACACAGCGTTGTTGACGATGGAGGTAATCTGATCGCGAAGCGCTTCGAAGTCCTCGTTCAACGCCTGACGGCTCGCGGTATCCATCGAGACGTCGGACGCGGCCAGGGCCTTCTGCTTCATTTCGATCATAAGGTCGGAGATCGACTGGCCTGCGGAAAGGGCCACATCGACCGACGAGATGCCGCGGTTAATACTGTCTGTAACCGCGGAATAACCAGCCACATCGCCACGCATGTTCTGGGCGATGGCGTAGGTCGCGCCGTCGTCCTTCGCGCTGGCAACCTTCAGGCCCGAATTGATGGCATTCTGGGTGGTCTGAAGTTGGGCGTTGGTCTGGTCGAGGTACTGCAGCGCGACCATGGCGCCGGTATTCGTATTGACGCTAAGCATTGAGGATTCTCCGTCCCGTTCTCGAGTGGTGGCCTGCTTTCTGCCGGCCGCAGGGCACTATGCCCCGGCCCCATCAGCGCAAGCTTCGTGCCATCCTCTTAACCTCATAAGCCTTTGTTTTTACTCGTATAAATAATGCCGGGATCGGGATTTTGGCAGGCAATTTTTACCCTGCGGCAGAAGCGGCCCACAAAGCAAAACGCCGGCCCCTTGCGGACCGGCGTTTTTGGAACGGCTGTTCCGGTTTTTCAGGCGGCGCCGCGCAGGCCCTGCATGATGGTGCGGTTGATCTCGATCAACGGGTCCATCGGAGCCCCCGTGCGGGTGACCTGCTTGGAGTATTTCGACACCCACAGCGACAGCGACACGATCTGGGCGCGCACTTCCTTGGGCAGCTGGTTGCGGTCGTCCAGGCAATCGCTGGCGAGGGTGCGCCAGAGCTTGCGATTCCAGTCCACCGCTTCCGCCAGCGGTCCACCGCTGACATGAGCCTTCTGGGCATCGATCAGGGCGCCGGTCACCTGGCCAAACAGCCGGTATTCGGTGGCTCGGGGATCTTCAGTAGTTACTTGCGTGCTTTGATAGGCTTTGTGGGTCATAGCTCAGCCGTTCTCCTTCGAATTCAAACAGTTTTTTGCAAAGCATCAGGGCCTTGTAGTAGGCGCCGCTCATCACATCGCGGCTAATTTCCACGCAGGTGGTCAGCGCCGCGCGATTGGAGATGGCGCCCATGAATTCGGTCATGCGCAGCGCAAAATCGTTGTAGTAGGGCTCGCTGTCGTCGTCCGGCGACAGGTACATCATCATGATCGGAAAATAGATCCGCCGCGCCGGGGTGTCCGCACCTTCCGGCTGCATAATGTCCTTCTCGCGCAGCACGCAGGCTTTGTTCTGGATCACCAGGCTGGTGCGCTTGTCGCCATTGGCCAGCACCGCGCCGTTAAGCACGAACTTTTCACCCGGTTTGAGCGACAGTTTCAACGGCATGGGCGAATTCCTTTTGAATTCATTAAATTGGCTCAGGAGCGCTTCTCGCATCCGCCAATTCACGCGCGCCACGCTAGCGCGCATTCCTTAACAAATGCCTTGCAACATAAGCGTTAGCGTTCACTTCGCTTTAAGCATGCTGGCTGTCTTATCGGGTCCTCGCTTCGAAGGATTTTCTCATGGCGCAGGCTGCCGTCGCACAAGGTTTGGACATGCTTGCAGGCGTGGGCGCTCATCAAGCAGCGCTCGCAAAACTTGAAGCTCTCGAAGAAGAACTGGATGCCGCGCTCGGGCGGCGCAAATCCAACGGCCTTTTGCGCCGCGCGATCAAAGTTTGGCGCCGTGGCGAGATCGCCCGTGCCGGTCAGCTCGCGCTGGAAGCCACCGAGGCGGATCCCACAAACGCGCAGGCCTATCACGTTCTGGCGCTCGCGCTGGAGAAGATGGGTCATCAGCACAAGGCACTGGTGACGTTCGAGCGCGCGCTGCAGCTCGACCCGAACGATCCCGACCTCCTCCTCAATCTCGGCCTCACCGCGTGGAACATGAAGATGCGCGAGCAGGCGCAGAACATGTTCCGCCAGTTCATCGCCGCAAATCCCGGATCTCCCCTGGGCTATAACAATTTGGGCATGGTGCAATGCGAGCTCGGCGATCCCGCCACGGCGATCGAAACGCTGCGCAATGCCATCTATCAGATGCCTACCGAGCCGATACTATGGAATTCGCTCGCCACGGTACTCGCCGAATCCAGCCGTGCCGACGAGAGCATTCAATTCTATCAGGAGGCGGTGCGGCTCGATCCGCAGTTCTCGCGGCCTTATCACAATCTCGGTTACGCCTATTCGCATCTGGGTCTTTTGGAAGAGGCGCTGGCTGCTTATGATGGCGCGCTCGAACGCGTCACCGATCCAGGCGAACGCGTGGAAGGGCTTCACTCGCGCAGTATTTGCCTCATCGGCATGGGCCGTTTGGAAGAAGGCTGGCGCGAATATGAAATCCGCCGCGATACGCATTTCCGCGCCTATGTGAACCAGATGCTGAAAGCGCCGTATTGGCAGGGCGAAAACCTCGACGGCAAAAGGATTCTGGTGATCGGCGAGCAGGGCCTCGGCGATGAATTCATGTTCGCGAACGCGCTTCCGGATCTCATTCGCGCGGTTGGTGCAAACGGAAAAGTTCAGATCGCCGTCGATCCGCGCCTGGTGCCTTTGTTTCAGCGCTCCTTCCCGGATGCGCAAGTCGGCAGCTATGACGACCGCAAGCTGGTCCATCGCGACGGCGACAAGGAGTTGCGGTTCATTCCGTGGGCGACGGCGAATGGTGAACCGGACTACCAGGTGCTGATGGGATCGCTGCTGCAATATTTCCGCAAGCGTCTTCAAGATTTTCCGAGAGAGGCGTTCCTTGTTCCGGATGCGGCGCGTGTTGAGCAATATAGGGCGCAGCTTGCGGCACTGGGCAGTGGCCCGTTCGCAGGCATCTGCTGGCGCTCGATGATGATGACCGGCAAGCGCGGGAAATATTACAGCGCGCTCGATGAATGGGCGCCAATTCTGAAAACGCCGGGCGTCACCTTCATCAATGTGCAGTATGGCGATTGCGCCGACGAACTTGCGCGCGCGCAGGAAATGCATGGCATGAAAATCCATTCCATCGAGGGGCTGGATCTGAAGCAGGACATCGAAGGGGCGGCGGCGCTTTCGGCGGCGTTGGATCTTGTGATCTCTGCGCCGACGGCTGCTGCGGCCACCGCGGGATCGGTCGGCACCGAAACATGGTTCCTGACCGCCGGCCGCACGTGGCCGCAGCTCGGCACCGACGAATTTCCGTGGTATCGCGCCACGAAGGTCTTGAGCCCGGAAAAATTCGGCGATTGGGCATCGTTGATGCCCAAAGTTGCACAGCGCCTCGCGGATTTCGCCAAGCCTTAGCCGCCTCCACGAATGTCCGAGGAACGCGCTGCCGCAAGGTGGCGCGTTTTTCTTTTCGCCAAAGCAAAACGGACGGCCGGCTCAAAGAGCCAAGCCGTCCGCCGCTTTCAAAGCCTGCCGGGCGGTCGCCGGGGGGTAAGCCGCCCGTCGGCCTATTGAAAGTTCGGGGTTGCTACATCCTCTGAATACACGCATAGGTTGTATATCTCGCCGGTTAAGACGAGGTGAACGCCCGCTTTCCGTTATTTTTCAACGCCCAACAAAAACGCTCGCACATCAGCGGCGGATTTGTCCGGCACTTCCTCCATCGGAATATGCCCCGTCTCCGGATAGATGATCAGCTTCGATCCGGGAATGTCCTTGTGGAAGGCGTAAGCGGATTCCACGGGGATCAGGTGATCCTGCGCGCCCCACAAGATCAGCGTTGGCGCTTTGATGTCGCCGATGTGCTGTTTCACATCATTGGTGAAAGGCAGTTGGAAGCGTTCGCCATTGGCGGCGCGCGAGCCTTCCATGCGCGCGAACTCCCAATACTGGTCGATCATCTTGTCGGTGATGATGTCCTTGTGCACGATCGCATCGTTCAGCCCTTCCTTCACTAAGCTGCGCGGCGTGATGTACAGCAGAATCTTGTTCAGCACCGGCATGCGCGCGATCTTGAAGACGAGCGGGACATGGTCCCCCATCTTGCCCGGTTCGCCGCCGGCATCGACGAGGATCAGCGCGGATACTTTGTCCGGATGTTCTTCCGCATAACGCGCAACGACGCCGCCGCCCATGGAATTGCCGCCCAGCGCGAATTTGGAAATGCCGAGCTTGCTGACGACTTCATCGACGAATTTGACCATGCCTTCTTGCGAATAATCACCATTGGGCACCGCACCGGTCAGCCCATGCCCCTGCAGATCCATCGTCACGATGCGATAGCTGTTGCCGAGACGCGCAACCCACGGCTCCCAGGTGAAGAGCGAAGCATTGGAGCCATGAATGAGAGCAAGCACCGGTCCCGATTTGTTGCCCTGATCGCGCACATGGGCGCGAGCGCCATCGGGCAGCATGATGAATTCGGAGGGTGGCGTGGCATACTTGGCTTCCAGCGTGGCGCGCGGAATGTCCGGATCGCTAAAATACCAGAACGCGCCGGCCAGCAGCACCAGAACGACGACCAGGCCCGTCAGAAATCCACGCATCGCACACACCCCCGAGTTTGCGAGCGAGACTGTAACAGGCTTCAGAGAAGCGCCAAGAGCGCCTGCTGATTGGGCACCTTAGCGATGCGGGTTTCACGAAAGTGCAATGGCGAAAGTGCGGCTGCCGCTGCTTCGCTGATGCACACCGCAATCAGCTTTTCGCAAGGAGCAGCAAGACCTTCGCGTGTCGCACAGTCGGCGAAGGTCCGAGCGCTGCGCGCGGAAAAATGCATCACTGCGTCGAGGGCGCCATTTTTCAGGGCTTGGGCCGCAGCATCGGGTAGGCGCTGCGCGGCACGCGCCTCATAAAGCACCTCTCGGCGCACGGCGAAACCGCGCTTTTCCAGCTCGGCAACGAGCAGCTTGGGCGCTTGCGCGCCGGCAGCGTGCAGCAGCATGCCGTCATCCGGCTTTACCCATTGTGCGGTCGCATGCGCCAGAGCCGCGCCATCGCCATTTGCATTTTTTATATATGCAAAGCCCGCCACGCGTGCTTCCGCTTCGGTCTGTGGGCCGACGGCAAAGAGTGGCACATCGCGGCGCGGCGTTCGTCTCGCAATCGCGCGCACGCCGTTGGCGCTGGTGGCGAGAATCGCCTGTACGCCATCGAGCGAAATTTCCGGTCCGTCGTAAAATTGAATGTGGAGCAGGGGCGCAGCGACGACATCATGCCCCATCGCTTCCAATGTCTGCGAAATCTCACGCGAATCTTCTTGTGACCGCGTGACCAGGATTCGCATCAGAGCGCGAGCCATTGCTTGACGCGCGGCTTCAACGCTTCGCCCAGCGTGCGTCCGAGTTGTTCGGCGTGATTGCGTGGATCGGGTCCCAGATTCTGTTCGAGGGATGTTTCCATGAAATCGCTACCATCCGGCGCCAGAACTTCGCCGCTGAAGCGCAGCACGTTGTTCTCATAGGTCGCCAACCCGCCGAAACGCGCGCTCGCAATTTAAAACCACTTCCGTCGTCAGATCGTTGAGTTGCGAAGTGATCTCACGCGCATGCGTATCGGTTTCGCGGATTTCGATTCCCACCGCGCCTTGCGCCAGCGCGGGCAGCCATTCCTTTGTATCGAGATAAGACGTGATGCGATCGCTACGACCGAGCCGCTTCAAACCCGCCACCGCCAGCAACATGCCGTCATATTCGCCGGCGTCGAGCTTGGCCAATCGCGTATCGACATTGCCGCGCAGCAGGTTGATCTGAAGATCGGGCCGCGCGCGCGCCACCTGTGCGTGGCGGCGCACCGAGCTTGTGCCGAACACCGCGCCTTTGGGCAATTCGCCGAGCGTCTTGGCTTTGTTGGAGATAAATGCATCGCGCGGATCTTCGCGCGGCAGAAGCGCGCTTATCGCAAGGCCCGCCGGAATTGCCACCGGCACGTCCTTCATCGAATGCACGGCCAGATCGATGCGCTCGTCCAGCAGTGCCTCCTCCAACTCTTTGGTGAAGAGCCCCTTGCCGCCGGAATCTGCGAGGCTCCTGTCCTGGATACGGTCGCCGCTGGTTTTCAGCACCACGATTTCGACGCCGGAAAAGCCCTTGGCGGCGAGACCCGCGCGCACCATCTCGGCCTGCACCAGCGCCAGCTTGGAGCCACGGGTGCCGAGACGAAGGGTTCGGGAATTGCTTTGCGACATGGCGGGTTTATCGGCTAGTGACGGGCGCGAAACTAGCAGGAACACAGCGTCTGTGCGCGATTTCACCGTCCTTGGCCTCGAAACAAGCTGCGACGAAACCGCCGCCTCGGTGGTGCGCGGCCGCGCGCCCGGGCCGGGCGAAATCCTGTCGAATGTCGTGCTCAGCCAGCTGGAAGATCACGCGCCTTATGGCGGCGTGGTGCCGGAGATCGCCGCGCGCGCGCATGTCGAAGCGCTGGATCGCCTCATCGAGGAAGCGCTGGCGCAGGCGAAGCTCGAATTGAAAGACCTTGATGCCATCGCCGCGACCGCCGGTCCGGGTCTTATCGGCGGCGTGATGGTGGGATTGACGACGGCGAAAGCCCTGGCACTGGCCGCGGGCAAGCCGCTCGTCGCGATCAATCATCTGGAAGCCCACGCTCTCACCGCGCGTTTGACGGACGGCGCAAAGTTTCCGTTCCTGCTGCTGCTCATCTCTGGGGGGCATTGCCAGCTTCTCGCCGTCGAAGGCGTCGGCAGGTTCAAGCTCTATGGCCGCACGATCGACGATGCGGTCGGCGAAGCTTTCGACAAGACGGCGAAGCTTCTGGGCCTTGCCTATCCAGGTGGCCCCAATGTCGAGAAGCTTGCGAAAACGGGCGATGGCAGAAGGTTTTCCTTGCCGCGGCCTTTGCGCGGGCGCGGCATCGCGGACTTCTCGTTCTCAGGGCTGAAAACCGCCGTCCGTCAGATCACCAAGGGTGAAGATTTCAAGCAGAGCGATCGTGCCGATCTTGCGGCATCGTTCCAGCGTGCGGTGCTGGACATTCTTATGGATCGTTCGCGCATCGCGATGGACATGTTCCGCGCCGATTTTCCAAACGAAGCGGTGCCGGATTTTGTCGTGGCGGGCGGGGTCGCGGCGAACCGCGCCATTGGCGAAGCCATTCAAAAACTCTGCGATGAAAACGGATTCAATAAAAAAATACCCCCGCCCGGACTTTGCACGGACAATGCCGCGATGGTCGCCTGGGCGGGGGTTGAACGTAGCCAGCTGGGGTTGTTCGACGGCTTGGGAGTAGGACCGCGAGCCCGCTGGCCGCTTTCCGGATCTTCGCAAGGCGGGGAGCCAAACCGCGAAGACGCCGGGAAAGGGTTGGCCGGTTAACCGGCGAACAACGCCATCGACAGGAAGCCGGACAGAACGACCATGGCGGTCATAAACAGGCTGGCGACGGTGCCGTTGAAGCGGGACGTCTGCTCCGGGGCGCGATAGGTGAAATTGGTCATGACTGCCTCTCCAAAACTGAGCCAGATCAGGGGAAATCCGGCCGGGAATTTGTTTCCGGCCTCATTGCCGGACGGGAGTGATATAGGAGCGCTTCGTGACAGTGCAATAAATAATTCTGGAAATATTCAGTGTTCATCGAGTATAAATTATTTCACAAACGTACTTAACTGATTGAAGTAGAACGAAAATATCTATGGCAACGCGGAGACATGTTTATGCTGCATAGCAGCAATTCTTTTCCACAGGGCTCGAAATGAAGTTGGCCACCTGGAACATCAACTCGGTACGGCTGCGTTTCGGGCTGGTCGCCCGCTTCCTGGAAGAGGAGGCCCCGGACGTGCTGGCTTTGCAGGAAACCAAGGTCGTGAACGATCTCTTCCCGGCCGAGGATTTCGCCAGGCTGGGTTACGTCCACCAGGCCATCAACGGCCAGAAGGGCTATCACGGGGTGGCCGTGCTCTCGAAGCTGCCCTTCGCCAAATCCGAAGGCCGGGAGTTCTGCGCCAAGGGCGACAGCCGCCACATGTGCGTCACGCTCGAAAACGGCGTCGAGCTGCACGATTTTTATGTGCCGGCCGGCGGCGATATTCCCGATCCCAAGCTCAACGACAAGTTCGCGCACAAGCTCGCCTTCTTGCGTGAGATGGAAGAGATGTTTGCGAAGCGCCGTGATCGTAAATCGGTGCCGGCAATTCTCGTCGGCGATCTCAACGTCGCACCATTGGAACATGATGTGTGGAGTCACAAGCAGCTTTTGCGGGTGGTTAGCCACACGCCCATCGAGGTCGAACTGTTCGGCAATGCGCGCGAAGCCTTCGAATGGAACGACGTGACGCGCCAATTCGTGCCCGAAAGCGAGAAGATCTATTCCTGGTGGAGCTATCGCGCGCAGGATTGGCGCGCGTCAGATCGCGGCCGCCGCCTCGATCACATCTGGACCAGCCCCGTTCTGAAGAACGCGGTTACGTCGCAGAAAATCCTCAAAGACATGCGCGGCTGGAAACAGCCGTCGGATCATGTGCCCGTGGTGGCGGAATTCGATATCTGATCAGGAAACGATGCGCGGCTTTCCCAACGCGCCCGGCGCGCATTCCAGCGCTGCGCGATCCCAGCGGCCGAGATCTGCCGCGGCATCATAAGTGCTCTGCAAAAACGCCAGCAGCGTCGCTTCCGGATTGTCCGACAGGCGCACCGCGTCATACGGCAAAATGAATTCGCCCAGTTCTTTGCTGAAAAGCGCCTCGGCCGGCTGAACCTTTGCCGATGCGAAACCGTCCGGCGCAGGATAGGCGTAGGAGTAGAACGCCGGATAGGTGATCGCGCCGCCGCCCGGCCAGAATCCCGCGCTGGAAACTTCGTGCGAATAGGCTTCGCGCACCACGGCATCGGGCAGATGCGGGACGCCACCCGGATGCAGCGGCGCGCCTCGTCCCGAAAAGCGCGTCACCGCCAGATCGAAACTGCCCCAGAAGAAATGCACCGGGCTGACCTTGCCCAGAAACGCTGTGCGGAAATAGCTGAACACCGCATGGGCGCGCAGCAGCACATGCCAGAAGCGCGTCGCGAATGCGCTGTCATAGGCGCGATGGACGTCATCGCGCGCGAACGGCGTGGCTTCGGGCAGTTCGTTTGGCGCTCCATCGATATGCGCCTCGATGCCCAGCTCGTGCAGCTTCGCAAGAAAGGCGGCGTGAAATTTCGCCACCGACATCGGGCGCAGCGCCAGCGCGGCAGAACGGCCGTCACTCAAGCGCAGCCACAATTTGTGTTCGACAAAATCGAATTCGATCTCGAAATCGCGTCCGCCGGCCGAAATGAGCGGCGTGCCCAGGCCGCGCGCGGTGACGTGCAAGGTCACATGCCAGGAATGGTTGATCCACGGCGTCAGCGCCAGCCGCGTCTTGCCGACGATCTGCGTCCACAATTGCAGTGTGGTGCAGGTCTCGGCCCATTTGCCGTAAGGCAGTTCGGGCCACAGGGATGCGTCCGTCATGGTCCCTCCGCGAAAAAAACAGCGCGATTGTAGGCCGCGCCGCACCAGACGTCACCGCGTCCATTATTGCGCCCCATTTCATCGGCCAGATTGCTGCGGCATGATTGTGTGAGCAGAGGGGACGCGCTTGTCAGCTTCGCATTCCGGCGCAATGGACCGCCGGCAGCTTCTGAAAGTTTCCGCAGCTTTGGGCGGATTGTCCGCGCTGGGTGGCTGCGCCACCACGGCACGTCCGGGCGGACTTCTCTACAATCCGCCGCTTGCACCCATTCGCGCGCGCACCGACCGCATCTTCGACATCACGGTCTGCCTGCGTCCGTTCCGCGCCGCGGGGCCGCGCCTCGACACCGAGCGGATTGGCAATGCGCTCATCGTGCACAATTACGGCCATGGCGGCAGCGGCTGGTCGCTGTCCTGGGGCTCGGGCACGATCGCAGTGAAGAAAGCGTTCGCGAACAGTCCGCGCGAAATCGCCGTCATCGGCTGCGGCGCGCTGGGGCTGACATCCGCCATCCTCGCGCAGAAGGCAGGCGCGAAGGTCACGATCTATGCGCGCGAGCAATTGTCGCAAACCCGTTCGTCGCGCGCTACCGGAAGCTGGACGCCGGACTCGCGTATCGCGCTCGCCGGCCAGGCTGCGCCGGATTTTCCCGCCTTGTGGGAAGAGATGGCGCGCATCTCGTTCAAGACTTATCGCGACTATCTCGGCCTGCCCGGTAATCCGGTGGAATGGATCGACCGTTATTCGGTTTCCGATGTCGATCCCGACGATCCGAAATACCACAACGAACCGCCTGATGCACTCGACTTCGCGTCCTATTACCGGCGCATCCGCGATCTGACGCCGCGTCCGGTGCCTTTGCCCCAAGGCGTTACGCCCTTCAACGCGCCATTCGTTTCGCGCAACGAAACGCTGATGTTCAATATCGCCGATTACGGCCACACGCTGATGACCGATTTCCTGCTCGCGGGCGGCACGATCCGCCACCGCGAATTCCACGCGCCGTCCGAATTCGCGCATCTGAAAGAGAAGGTCGTCATCAACTGCACCGGTTATGGTGCGCGGGCGTTGTGGAAGGATGAAACGGTCACGCCCGTGCGTGGCCAGATCGCCTGGCTGATTCCGCAGCCGGAAGTGCGTTACGGCCTGTTCTATGACGGCGTGAACGTGCTGTCGCGGCGCGACGGCATCGTGGTGCAGGATCTGGCGGGCGGCGACATGCGCGGCTATGGCGATACCAACGAAACGCCCGACCGCGCCGAAGCCGAACAGGCGGTGGCGAAAATCGCAGCGCTCTATTCGCGCTTCCGTCCTCTCGTGTGAAAGGTCAACGTTTCATCGGCGCGATCATGATGGTCGCGGTGGCGGTAGCGATCACCTTTCCGTCCTCGCGCGTCATTGTCGCTTCGAGGAAGTTGATCTGGCGGCCGCGCTTCAACACGCGCGCTTCGGCGACATGTTTTCCCGCGCCGCCCTGATTGAGATAGCTGACTTTCATTTCCAGCGTCGGCGCGATCTCGCCCCATTTCGCCACCATGCCTGCGGCGACGGCCAGAACATCGTCCATCACGCAGGCGATGGAGCCGCCATGCAGCGCGCCGAAGCGGTTGAAATGCGCCTCGCCCAGATCGTAGCCGATCTTCACCCAGCCTTCCTCGACATCCAGCTCGAGGATGGACTGGTTCAGCCACGCGCTCGCTGGCGCCTGTCTTTTGATAATGGCCTGCACATTCGGCGGATAGCTTTCCGCCTTGGCGGCGTCGAATTTTTCGCGCATGGGATCAGTGCTTCGTTTCGCCCGACCAGAACGGTTCGGTGGCGGCGAACTTCTTCCACCGCTTGACGCTTTTCTTCAAGATGTGTGTGGAACGGTCCAGATGCCAGCCATAGACGATGCCGGCGGCAAAGGAGATGCCGGAATCAGAATGATCGTTCGCGCCCGCCGTCAACCGCGCGAGCGTTTCGCGCGCCACGACAACGTCATGCACGGCACCGAGGCTGTCCTGCATCTTGGACAGACGCTGGTCGAATTCCGCGACTCCGTCCTTGTGGTAAAGCGGTGCAAAGAATTCTCCGGTGTAGCGCAGCTTCTTCAGCGCGATGCGCAGACGATGGATCTGATCGTCGGAAGCATCGCCGAGCCTCTTGGCGCGCTTCTTCGCCGCTTTCAGGCGGTGGTTGAGAACATGCGCCGCATGTTCCTGTGCCGGCTGGTCGAAAAGCGCTGTATCTTTCGCATCGTCCAGCCAGATGCGGCGCTCCAAAGCGGCGTTGAGATCGGCCATGAAATCCGCAAAAGCGGGGCTCATCACATGCGTCACCGCGAAGTCCCAGGCAGTGCGGCGCGCATCGTTCGCCCGCGCGCGCAGAAGCTCGAACGATTCCACGGCGCCATTGGCGCTGGCGGCGGGTTCGAGCAATTCACCTATGAAGACATCCAGATCGCGTGCCGGTCCCAGATGTTCGGCCATGCGCTTGGCGCGGCCTTTCAGTTCGTCGAATCGGGCGTTGCGGAACGCATGGCCGAACGAAGTGAACGCCACGCGCAACCGGCGAAAACCCACACGCATCTGGTGCAGGCCTTCGCTCTCGCGCGCTTCCGTCACCGCGGAGATGTTGGCCGCGATATGCCATTGGCATTGCAGCAGGGTGAGACGGAATGCGTCTTCGGCGGAGATGTCGCGCGGCAGGATGGCGGCGCGTGCTTTCATGGCGGCGGGCCGCGTTTTGGGCGGCGTCTCGGCAAGTGCAGGCGGGGTGAAGCGTTTTGGCGGGAAAATCTCCTCCCGCGCATCCAGCTTCAGTTCAATCTGCGGATCCATGATGATGAACGCTCGCGTTTGCGCCGCGAGGCTTCCTTACCTTGAACGACCCCTGATTGCGGTCGATCAAGGCATGAAAAAAAACTGTCATCAATCGTGCGGAAAAATATAGTTCAGGGGCGGACGGCCACGCCAGCCAAAGCCAGTTTTTCCTTGGCTTCTCCGATACTTACCTCGCCGAAGTGGAAGATCGAGGCGGCCAGCACAGCGGAGGCATGGCCTTCCACAATTCCATCCACAAGATCATCCACAGACCCCACCCCGCCCGAGGCGATGACGGGGACGGTCACGGCGTCAGCCACCGCCCGGGTGAGGGGGATATTGTAGCCCTGTTTGGTTCCGTCGCGGTCCATGGAGGTGAGCAGGATTTCGCCCGCGCCATAATCCGCCATCGTCTTCGCATGTTCGACGGCATCGATGCCGGTGGTGTTGCGCCCGCCATGGGTGAAGACCTCGAATTTTCCTGGCGCGGTCTGTTTGGCGTCGATGGCGACGGTGATGCACTGGCTGCCGAATTTCTCGGACGCCTCGCGCACAAATTCAGGACGCTTCACGGCTTCGGTGTTGATCGAAACCTTGTCCGCGCCCGCCAGCAGCAGCGCGCGAATATCCTCCAGCGTGCGCACACCGCCGCCGACGGTGAGTGGCATGAAGCACGCTTCCGCCGTGCGCTGCACGACATCCAGCAGGATGCCGCGGTTCTCGTTGGAGGCAGTGATGTCGAGAAAGCAAAGCTCGTCCGCGCCGGCCTTGTCATAGATCATCGCCTGCTCGACGGGATCGCCCGCATCGCGAAGGCCAACGAAATTCACGCCTTTGACGACGCGACCATCCTTCACATCGAGGCATGGAATGATGCGGACCTTGTTTCGCTCCAGCGTGTTGCCTGCATCTTGAACGATGAGGTGCGGCTGAAATGGATCGGCGGCCAGATCTTACGCATCGCGGCATCGACATTCTCGCCGCGTTCGCTGGCCACTTTCACCGAAAGGAGTTTCTGGAAATGTCCCATCACCGCGCGCACCACGGCAATCGCGGAAATGTCCTCGCCCCACACCCGCTCCAGCGCCAGATCGAGCCGCTTCAGGTCGCCTTCGCCCGCCGCATCGCAGACTTCCTCGACGCGCACTTCGGCCTCATCGCCCATCACCGCGCGAACGTCTTCGATGCCGACGCTTTTCTGGCCATGCGCGTAGAGCGCCAGCTTCTCCAGCTCTCGCCGCGTTACGCCGCGGTCCGATCCCGCATCGCGCACTACGCCAGAAAGATTCTGCGCCGTATCGCCATAACAGGCGATGGCGGCGGCGTTGTCGGCATCTTCGAAAATCTTGCGCAGCGAGGCATTCTTGGCGAGGTCACCGCCTTCGACAACCACCAGCGCATCGCCAACCGCATCGTCTAGAAAGGATTCGAACAGCTTCGCCAGCGCGTTCGCGCCGGTGCGGATGCGGATCACGCGCCGTCCGCCCAGCATGGAGATCGCGGCAGTTTCGTCGAACAGTTTGCCGCCATCGGATGCGAGCACGGATTCGTCGAAATCCACAACGCGGAACGGATCGGTGAGATCGTCCACGATCGACTTGGCCATCTTCTCCGCGCGTTCATGCACCAGACCCTGATCGGGCCCGTAGAACAGTGCGGCTCTGAGATTGGCGGGCGGTTTGGCCGCGAAGCGGTCCGCGTCGCCGGTCTTGACGATCATCGGCTGGAGGTGGCGCGCGCGAAATGCACGCCCAGATCGATCTGGATATGCTCGGCGATATCCTGCGCCGCGCGCTTCTCGGCTTCCTGCTGGCCGGTGAGCGAGGCGTAAGGCGACTGTGCCACGTCAAAAGATTCCAGCGTCGTTTCCTCGCCCTGCGTGACGGTGTTCAGCTTGGTGTCCGTCAGCTTGTACTTTGCCGTGAAAGCCAGATCGTAGCGCGTGATGGTCGCGTCGTTCTGCAGCGCCACGCCTTCGCGTGTCTCGGTGACAGTCACTTCGAGCCTGTAGGCCGCTTCCTGCGCGCGGGCGGGACCGCGCAGAAGGTCGATCAGCTTGTTGCGCAGGTCGTAGCCCACGCGCTCATGGTCGATCGGCTCGACATAGATGGTGGCGAAGATGCGCTGCCCTGCGGGATTGGCGCCCATCGTTCCGTAAAGCGGGCGGAAGCCGCAGCCCGAAAGAGCGAGCGCGGCAGCGCCTTGCCGTCGAGAGCACGCCTGACGGGCTCCAGCGCCAGAGCGGTCGCCTCCACCGTCTCCTTTGGGGTGCCCTTGGCGATCTCGAATGTGCCGCGCAGCTTGCCGCTCACCTGCACCGCATAGGTCACGGTGTCGGATTGCGTCAGCGCCAATTCGGCTTTCGGCCAGGGCGTGTCCGCCACGATGGTTTTGTGGCCCAGTGCCTGCCAGCAGCTTTCGGCCAGATGCGGCATCATCGGACCGCACAGCAGGACCAGCGTTTCCAGCGCCTCGCGCTTCACGGCGGGATCGGCATTTGCATCGCCGCCGAGGGCGCCGGCCAGCGTATAAATCTGCGCCACCGCCCGGTTGAATCGCAAATGCTCCAGATCGTCGGTGACAGCGGCGATGGCCTTGTGCGTGGCGCGGCGCAATTCCAACGATGCGCCTTCGGCGGCGCTTGGCCTGGTTCCGGGCGGGGGAAGTTGGCCGGCTTCATCGACCAGACGCCAGATGCGCTGCACGAAACGCCAGCAGCCGGAGGCGCCTTCGTCGGTCCATTCGATGTCGCGCTCGGGCGGTGTGTCGGAGAGCATGAACCAGCGGATCGTGTCGGCGCCGTAAACGTCGATGATGGTTTCGGGCGCGATCACGTTCTTCTTGGACTTGGACATCTTCTCCGAAGAGCCGACCGTCACTTCGACGTTGGTGCCCTTCAGGAATGCCTTGCCGTCGCGCTTCTCCACTTCGTCGGGCGTGACCCAGTCGCCATTATGGCCCTTGTAGGTCTCGTGACAGACCATGCCTTGCGTGAACAATCCCGCGAAAGGCTCATCGACGTTCGTGTAGCCCAGCTTGTGCAGGCCGCGCGTGAAGAAGCGTGCATAGAGCAGGTGCAGGATCGCGTGCTCGATGCCGCCGATATATTGATCGACCGGCAGCCAGTAATCGGCGGCTTTGCCGTTGACCGGCACCTCGCTCTTGGGATCGGTGAAGCGCGCGAAATACCATGACGAATCCACGAAGGTATCGCAGGTATCGGTTTCGCGTTCCGCCTTGCCGCCACATTGCGGACAGTTGGTGTGCTTCCAGGTCGGATGCGACGCCAGCGGATTGCCCGCGCCTTCGAACTTGATCTCGTCCGGCAGTTTCACCGGCAGATCCTTCTCCGGCACCGGAACGTAGCCGCACTTGTCGCAGCGGATCATCGGAATCGGGCAACCCCACGGCCGCTGGCGCGACACCAGCCAGTCGCGCAGGCGATAGTTCACCGTGCGCGTGCCCCGGCCTTCGCGCTCCATGCGATCGATGACCTCGGCTTTGGCGATATCGACCTCAAGCCCGTCCAGGAAGCGCGAATTGGCGAGCTTGCCCGGGCCGACATACGCATCCTTGCCGACCTTGAAGGTCTTTGCGTCTTCGCCTTCCGGCACCACGACCGGCAGAACCGGCAATTTGTATTTGTTGGCGAAGTCCAGATCGCGCTGGTCATGCGCAGGACAGCCGAAGATGGCGCCGGTGCCGTAACCCATCAGCACGAAGTTCGCGATCATCACCGGCAGCTTCCAGTTCGCGTCGAAGGGATGTGTCGCGGTGATGCCCGCGTCGAAGCCCAGCTTCTCCGCCGTCTCGATGGCGGCTTCGGACGTGCCGATGCGATGGCATTCTTCGATGAAGGCGGCAGCCTTGGGATTCGTCTTCGCGACCTCCGTCGCCAGCGGATGATCGGGCGAGATCGCCACGAAGCTGGCGCCGAACAACGTGTCCGGGCGCGTGGTAAAAACATCGATCTTCTGCTTGTTGGAAAGATCGAAGGTGAAGCGCAGGCCTTCCGAACGCCCGATCCAGTTCTTCTGCATCGTGCGAACTTTTTCCGGCCAGCGATCCAGCTTGTCGAGCGCAGCGAGCAGATCGTCACTATAGGCGGTGATCTTGAAGAACCATTGCGAGAGCTTCTTGCGTTCCACCGGCGCGCCGGAGCGCCAGCCGCGACCGTCGATCACCTGCTCGTTAGCGAGCACGGTGTGATCGACCGGATCCCAGTTCACATCGGCTTCCGCGCGATAGACGAGACCGGCCTTGAAAAACTCTACGAACAGCTTCTGCTGCTGCGCATAATATTCCGGATCGCAGGTGGCGAATTCCCTGCTCCAGTCGATCGCGAGACCCATCATTTTCAGTTCGCGTCGCATCGCCGCGATATTGTCGTAGGTCCAGTCGCGTGGATTGACGCCCTTGTCGCGCGCCGCGTTCTCCGCCGGCAGGCCGAACGCATCCCAACCCATCGGATGCAGCACGTTGAAGCCTTGCGCCTTGCGGAAGCGCGCGATCACGTCGCCCATCGTGTAGTTGCGGACGTGCCCCATATGGATGCGTCCCGACGGATAGGGAAACATCTCCAGCACATAGGCTTTGGGTTTGGTGGAATCGTTGGATGCGGCGAAGCTCTGGCGGGAATCCCATTCCCGCTGCCAGTGCTGCTCGGATTCCTTGGCGTTATAGCGCGCCATGCGTCAATCCCTCTGTGCCGCCTTCGCTTTCGCTGAAGCCGGCGGCGCGGACGAGGCTTACAGCGCGAAATGCTTAGTTGCTAGGTGTGCTCGCAAGTCGAAGCTCGCGCGCCCGCACCAGGATCGCATCTTCGAGTTTGTTGGCGGTCTCCGGATTGACCTGCGCATCTACCCAGCCATCGGCCGAGTGAGTCTGGCGGAAGGTCGAGATCTTGATGCCATCGGCGCGCAGGCGGCGGTCCAGGATATAGACCGTCACGCGCATACGCTCGTTCGGGTTGGACGGATCCGAATACCAATCGGTGATGATAACGCCGCCAAACGGATCGGCCGATTGCAGCGGCATGAAGGACAGCGTGTCCAGCGTGGCGTGCCACAGAAAGGAATTCACGCCCAGCGTACGGGTGCTGGTGGAGGAGATGGCGGTGGAGCCGGTCGCGGTATCCGGCATGTCGTTGTCGCTGGAACCGCAAGACGCGAGGAGAAGGGCGCAAAGGATGACGGCCGGAACACGCATAATCATTTCAAACCCTTATGGTGGCCGAAGGCCATCTGGACCCCGGGGGCTTATACTGGGACAGTTTGGCCCGCGCAACTTGGCCCGTTCGCCGCCAGCGCGTTGTTGCGCTTTGGTTATAGGGGGTTACGAGCGCGTCGGGGGAATTGTTGCATGGGTTTAAGGCGGGTCATCGCGCTTTTGCCGCTTCTGGTTAGCGTCATCGCTTGGCCGGCCCGCGCCGATGATGGCTGGCCGCGGCCGCAGGCTGGCTTCGGCGACTGGACCGTCAGCCTTGGCGCCAACCTCTCCAGCGCCGTCTTCAGCGATCATCAGGGCGGCGGCGTGGCCCATCGGGGTGTGCAGGCCTTCGCCGTGTTCACGCCGAGCCTGTGGCGCACATTTTCCAGCGATTGGGAGGTGGGCGCAAAAGGCAGCATCCTTGCATGGCACGACAATCGCTCCGGCGACAATTACGGCAACGATGTTTTCGAACTCGCCTATCTCTATATGCAGTCGCCCTACGGACGCATCGAAGTGGGTCAACAGAACGGCGCGGCCTACACACAATCTGTAGGCGCGCCGCTGGTCGATGGCCCCGCCGCGATCAACGACGCGAATATCACCTTCTTCCACGATCCGGCGACGGGTTTGGCGTTCATCGGCATCTTCAACCTGCGCACCGGCGTGTTCGCCTCGGCCAATCAGGCGAAGGTTTCCTATATTTCACCGCGCATGGATGGATTCCAACTCAGTGGATCGTTCACGCCCTATCAGACCAAGGCGATTCTGCCGTGGACGATGGTGGGACATCATGTGTCCGATCGCGTGAAGAACATCGCCGAAGGCAATCTCAACTACACCAAGCAGTTCGGCAGTTTGAGTCTGCAGGCATCGACATCTTTCGCCGCCGCGCACAACGCCGCGCGAACGGCGGGGCATGACGATGTTTGGGATTGGGGTTTGGGCATTGAAACCGACTATGCGCCGGATGACGCAAACAAGCTTTCGCTGGGCGCGGCCTATCGCATCTCCAATGCATATGCCTTCAACATTCGTCAGGCATTCACGAGCGGCACCACGAGCAATTTCGATGTCGGTGCGATGTGGACGCATGGCGATTGGCTTGCCGGCATCGAATATGAAACCGGAACGGCCGAAGCTGTGCCCGGTTCACCGACGTTGCGCGAATGGGGCTGGAATCCCTCGGTTGCCTATATTGTGAATGCCAATCTGCAGGTGACGCTGGGCTGGCAATATCTGCATTTTCATCAAAGTGCGGGCGTATTCTACAACGGCAAACCCGAGATCGGCATGAGAGCCGCTTATCTGCACGCCAACTTTCAGATCTAGACGGCGAGCGCACCGATCGCAGCGAGGCCGGCGAGCTTCGCGCCGTTCAGCTGTGCGGTGAGTGTCTGGTCTATGCCGCCGAGAGCATAAACGGGATAGCGGCGGCCGTGATGATCCAGTGCGGATGCAGAGCGCGCCAATGCGATGCGGCGCGGGCATTGGCCTGCGAAAGATGAACCCCATCCGCGCCGATGCGCGCGGCAAGTCCGCCATCATTGGCGATCAGAAGCTTGATCTTTCGGCCTCGGGTTGTCTTTCGCAGCTCGACGGCAAGCTTCGCGCGCTGGACATCATTTTGTGCGCGCAGGATGACCATGCTGCCCCGCGGCAATGCCGCCGCCGACGCGAGTGGATCTTGGAGGCGCACGTCATCAGTCACCAGCACCAGCGGCGGCAATGCGGAACCACTGCGCGCGTTCAGCGCAGCGGCCGCTCTTGCGAGTTTTGCGCGGGCAAGCTTGTCTGTCATCTATGAGCGATTCCGCCGCCAATCTTTCGATCATTCTCGCGCGTATCGATGCCGCGCGGAAGAAGGCCGTTGCGCCTGCGCCATCCACGACACTCATTGCGGTCACAAAGACGCATGAGGCCGACGCGATCCGTCCAGCCCTGGAGGCCGGCCATCGTGTTTTCGGGGAGAATCGGGTTCAGGAGGCGATGGGAAAATGGCCGGCATTGCGAGAGGCTTATAAGGGCATCGCGCTTCATCTCATCGGCCCGTTGCAGTCCAACAAGACCCGCGAAGCGGTGGAAACGTTCGATGCCATCCATTCGCTCGACCGGCCCAAGCTTGCCCATGCGCTGAAGGCGGAATTGGAAAAGCAGCCAAAGCCGATGACGATGTTCGTTCAGGTCAATACGGGCGAAGAACCGCAGAAGGCGGGTGTCGCACCGCGAGATACTGCAGCCTTTGTCGCGCTGTGCCGGGACGAACTCCGGCTGCCGGTGAAGGGCCTGATGTGCATCCCACCGAACAACGAAAATCCCGCGCCGCATTTCGCCTTGCTGCAGAAGCTGGCGCGCGAAAACGCGTTGGAACTTCTCAGCATGGGGATGAGCGGAGATTTCGAGAGTGCGATCAAGTTCGGCGCGACGCATGTGCGCGTCGGCAGCGCAATCTTCGGCGAACGGTCAGTTGATCGTGGCTGAAGCCGTTTTGGCATTCATGGTCATTGTCCGGCGATAGGCATCCAGTGCCTGCGCCTGCATCGAGCCGGTGACGCCATTGCGCGCGAGCGCCTGCAGCAATGCGTCTGTGTTGGTGGAAATGTCCACCGGTGTCGAGGACTGTGCGGCCGCTCTTGCGGGAGTTGACGCGGCAGCGGGCGCCGTGCCCGGCGGAATGATGATCGGTGCGATGGACGCCATCTGCGAGAGCGGCGCCGGCGCGGTATGGGCATCGCGTGTGTTGAGCGTGATGTTGCTGGCAACGGCGGTCTTGGCCGGTTCGGGCTTGGCCGTGTTCGCCGCCAGCGCCGTGTTGCTGTCTTTTTGATCCAGACCGACAAAGGCCATGACGGTGTCGCCGAAATCCTTGCCGGTGATTTTTTCAAAGGCGAGATCGGCCAGCGACGAGACGAGGCCGATCGGTCCGCCATAAAGCGTATCGCCCGCAACCTTCTCGACATCGCCGATCTTGTCGCCAGTGATGGCGCGATAGACGGTGCCGACGACGGGCAGATGCTGCAGCGGGTTCACCACATCCAGCACGTCGTTGAAGAACGAATTTCCGGAATCGGTTTTCGCTGGCGCGGTTGTAGAATCCGTCTGCGCCGCATCTGCCTTGACGGCAGCCGTATGGGTCTGCGCCGCCTTGACGAAGCGCAACCAGTACGAGGCGTCTTTCACGCCATGGGCGAAATCGGGCACAGGCATTCTGCGGGCCTCCAACCACTTATGGAAAGCAAGCCGCCTGCCAAGTGAAAGCCCGCGCGGAAGGTGGGTTTTTCAGAGAACCTTGGGACGGACCGGCAAAAACTGCCCGGTCAGAACAGGTGGCCGGCGCGTGCTTTGGTGGCGATATAGCCGGCGTTGTGCGCGTTGGTCGGGAAGGTGTGTGGCACTCTTTCGGCGACCGTCACGCCGTATTTTTCCAGCGCCGAGACCTTATCCGGATTGTTGGTCATAAGCCGCACGGCGCTGTAGCCCAAGAGCTTGAGCATTTTTGCCGCGATTCCATAGAGGCGCTCATCAATTTCAAAGCCGAGACGTTCATTGGCTTGCAGCGTATCGAAACCCTGATCCTGCAGGCGATAGGCGCGCAGTTTGTTGATGAGGCCGATGCCGCGGCCTTCCTGCGCCAGATACAGCAGCATGCCGCCACCGTTCTTCGCGATTGCATCGATAGCGCCGCGCAGTTGCGGCCCACAATCGCATTTCAGCGAACCCAGAAGATCGCCGGTGAAACATTCCGAATGCAGCCGCGCCAGAATGGGTGCGCGTGTCGAAGGCGCATTGATCAGGATGGCGTAATGTTCCGGTCCGCCATCGGCAGAGCGGAATGCGATCAGTTCCGTCTTCTCCGCGTCTTCCAGCGGAACGCGTGCGCGGGTGACGATCTTCAAGGTCTTCGCCGCTTCGCCTTCATAGTCGGCGATGTCCCGCGCGCCGATCGTGACGATGTTGCTGTCCGTTTTGGCAATCCGCGCCGCGACGATGGCCGGAAGAAGACCGGACAGTTTCGCCAGCTTGATGCCAGCGAGGAAACCCACCGGCAGTTTTGCACGCTCGGCTTCGAACGGTCCCTTCATCGGTTCGGCCATGTCGTCGGTGGGATCGGCGATGGCGCGAAGCTTTTCCACCCGGTCCTTGGCGTCGATGGGGAGTGCGATCGCGTCCGGCGTATAGAGTCGGATCTTCAATGTGCGCGCGCGTGCATGGGTGAGCACCAGGCGCAAATGCTTGGCCGTTTTGCGCGCAGCCGAAAGCTTCGCGCCGCTCATGGTCTCGACAGCGTAAACGATCACGATTTCGCGACCGCTTTTCACGGCAACAGGTTTTCCTTCGCGCAAAGCATGGGCAGCACGCTCTACAGAGCCTATGCTTTGCACGGCCTTGCGTTTGCGCGGGCGTTGGCGAGGGGCGGGTTTGCGTTTACCCCTTCGCGGGTTCGGTCTTGGCGATGGGGCCATGGTCCCCACATACACCGGCAGGGAAAAACCGGGTAGAGTTGTCTGCCCATACCGCACATAGGGAATAAGAATGCCAAGCGCCAAGCGGGTTCTTCTGGTCGATGACGATACGATGCTGCGCAGTTCGCTGGTCGAACAGCTGGCGGCAACAGGCGAATATGCGCCGGTCGAAGCCGGTTCCGTGGCGGAAGGCCGCGCCAAGGCGAAAGACGGCCTCTATGAATTTATGATTCTGGATGTGGGCTTGCCGGATGGTGACGGGCGCAAGCTTTGTCGCGCGCTGCGCGATGACGGCGTGTCTTGCCCCATCGTCCTTCTGACCGCCGCCGACAGTGATGCCGATACCATCGAAGGCTTGGAATCAGGCGCCAACGACTACATCACCAAGCCGTTCCGCTTTGCCGTGCTGATGGCACGCATCCACGCGCATTTGCGCAATCACGAGCAGAGCGAGGAAGCGGTTTATCGCATCGGCCCTTACACGTTCCGTCCCAGCGCGAAGCTTCTGATCGATCCGGCGGAAAAGAAGATCCGCCTGACGGAAAAGGAAACCAACATCCTCAAATTTCTCTATCGCTCCGGCGAAACGGTGGCGCGCGAAACGCTGCTGCATGAAGTGTGGGGCTACAATCCGGCGGTGACCACGCACACGCTGGAAACGCACATCTACCGCCTGCGTCAAAAGATCGAGAACAACCCCGGCCAGGCGCAGATCCTTGTCACCGAGAGCGGCGGCTACCGGCTGGTGGCCTGAATCTGCGTTTGAAAAAACCCGGAATCGGGGGATTTTCGGCGGAAAAGACGCTATTTTGTTCTCCTGCGCGGGCCGCATCTCGGCCTTGCAAAATTACCGTTCTGTGCGCACGAGTGGGGACAGCCTATCTGTCTTTGTGTGGCGGGGAGCCGGTCAAGGAGACCAGAGTATTATGCAGAGCAGGATGAAATCTTTTCTGGGCGGAGCGGCCGTCGCCGTGTTCCTGCTCTCGGCGGGAGGCGCCGATGCAGCACAGGACCGCAGCTGGACGAAGCTGCCGCCGCAGAATTTCGATGCGCGCAACCTCGTTCTGGATCATGTGATCGCCGACGTGACAGTCAATGTGCGCGACGGCAAGGGAACCTCGGTTCAAATTCAGGGACCCCGCTATCTGGTCAACGATATGCACACCCAAAGCGGCGGCAGCACCGTTTCCATCAGCGGTCCGTCCAACGACAACCGCAATTTCAACGTCTGGGATGTCAGCAAATGGTTCGACTATTCCGACGTCGGTGAAGATCAGAAGGTCCGGGTTTGGGTCACCGTTCCGCGCGGCAGCGATGTGAGCGCCAAGCACATGATCGGCGATCTCACGGTGGGCGACACCAACGGTCATCTCTATGTCGAAACCATTTCATCCGACGTGAAGGTTGGCCGCGTGAGCGACGCCAAACTCAAAGTCGTGGGCGGCGGCGATATCAGCGTCACTTCGGTTCAGGGCCCGCTCTCGCTCGATATCGCAGGTTCGGGGGACGTGCGCGTCGGCAATGTCGGCGGATCGGTTGCGATCACCGTTGCCGGTTCCGGCGACAGTTCCGTCAGCAATATCGGGGGCGGTCTCAATGCGAATATCGCCGGTTCCGGCGATCTGAAGGTGGGCAACGTCAACGGCGCGGTCACGATCTCGATGGCCGGGTCGGGCGATGTCAGCATTGCCGGCGGCAAGGCCGATCCCTTCAAGATCTCGATGGTCGGCGGCGGCGATCTGCGCTTCGGCGGTTTGGCCGTCAATCCGACGATCAGCTCGATGGGCGCGGGCGATGTCTGGATCAATGCCTATCAGGGCCATCTCAGCTCCAGCGGCATGGGCGATGTTCACATTGGCAAGGATAGCGACAATGGCGACCGCCATTGGCCGCCGGCACCGCCTGCGCCGCCGTCACCGCCCAACACCGTCAGCGCGCCGCCAGCACCGCCCGCTCCTCCGGCGCCGCCCAAGCATCATCACCGCCACAGCGACGACGACTAAATCACTCGTGCCGTAGCGCCTGAACAGCACCGCTATCACGACGATAGCGGGCTGGAAGACAAAGGGCAGCTTGAGGAAATGCGCGGCCGTCGCCGATCCCGACAGGCCGATGACGATTCCGATGACGCCGCCCAGCGCGCTCATCACCACCGCCTCGATCAGGAACTGAAGCAGCACGTCGCGTTCGCGCGCGCCGATGGCCAGGCGAATGCCGATCTCCCGCGTGCGTTCCGTCACCGACACAAGCATCACGTTCATGATGCCGATGCCGCCCACGAGAAGGCTGACGGCGGCGACGGCGGAGAGGAATGCGGTGAGGATCGCGGTTGTGGTTTCCACCGTCCGCGCGATTTCCTGCATACGCGCATCAGCCGTTCGAGCTGGCCCTTTATGTGGGAGACATCGTTCGCGTTCTGCGCCGACACCAGGATGACGTTCACATTGGTATTTCCAGCAAGCCGCCTTTGCACGGCCGACAGCGGCATGACCACCACGTCGTCCTGATCCTGCCCGAAGGTCGATTGCCCCTTGGATTGCAGGAGGCCGATGATCTCGCAGGAGACCTTGTTGACGCGCATCTTTTCGCCAATCGGATTGGCGGCGCCGAACAATTCCTTGCGTACCGTCTCGCCGACCACACAGGAGGCCTTGCCGCTGCGCAACTCGCCGAGCGTGAATTGCCGTCCCGATGACAGATGCCAGTCGCGCGCGATGAAAACGGCGTTGATCGAACCGGTCACCTGCGTCGAGTGGTTCTTGCTGCCGTTCACGGCGATGGCCGATTGCTCGGCTTCCGGTGCAACCGCCGCGAGGCCGGGAATTTCGCGTGCGATGGCGTCGGCATCGGCGACGGTGAAGGGTGTTGATCCCATCGGTGGCCCACGGCGCGAGCCGGGGATGATGACCAGCAGATTGCGGCCCATATTGGCGATCTCGGAGGTCACGCCTTTTGTTGCCGCCGTGCCCAGCGACACCATCGCAATCACCGCGCCGACGCCAATGATGATGCCCAGCGTGGTGAGTGCCGCGCGCATCAGATTGTTGCGAATCTCGCGCAGCGCCAGAAGAAATGCGTTCGCGATCATGCCGCCCCCTTTGCGGTATCCGAAACAATCCTGCCGTCATGGAAGCGCACTTGCCGCTTGGCATAGGCGGCGACGTCTTCTTCATGCGTGACCAGAACGATGGTGATTCCGCTTTCGTCGTTCAGCTTGCGCAACAACGCCATGATCTCGTGGCTCTTCTGGCTGTCCAGATTGCCGGTCGGCTCGTCCGCGAACACCACGGACGGATTGGTGACAAGCGCGCGCGCAATGGCGACGCGCTGCTGCTGCCCACCCGACAATTCCGCCGATGTGTGATGCGCGCGATTGGCGAGGCCGACCTGATCGAGCACCTTGAGTGCCTGTGCGTGCCGCTCGGCCTTCGGAACCCCGCGATAGACGAGTGGAAGCTCGAGGTTTTCGACCGCCGTGGTTCGCTTGAGCAGATTGAAGCCCTGGAAGACGAAGCCGATATAATAACGGCGCAGCAGGGCAAGCTGGTCACGCGACAATGCGCCCACATCGGTGCCGCGGAAGAAATAATGCCCGCCCGTCGGCGTATCCAGGCAGCCCAGAATATTCATGGTCGTGGATTTTCCGGAACCGGACGGTCCCATCACGGCGACAAATTCGCCATCGTGGATGGTCAGATCGATTCCGGCGAGCGCGGCCACCTGTGCTTCGCCACTGCCGTAGATCTTGGTGACGCCGCGAAGCTGGATGAGCGGCGTGCTCACTTTTTCGCGGCGTCCGGCTGCTTGATGTCCGTGACGACCTTGTCGCCCACCTTCAGATCGCCCGAAAGCACTTGCGTGAAACGGCCGTCTGTCGGTCCGAGTTTCAGATCGTGAGGCTTCAAGGTGCGGCCGTCTTCGGTCCACACACGGCCCTCATTCGCCTCGCTGGGCGGCGGGGGCGCCTTCTTGGAGATTTCCTCCGGCGCAATGAAACGCAGCGCTGCGTTCGGCACCGTCAGCGTATCCGCGATCTTGGCGGCTTGGATCGTCGCCGTGGCGGTCATTCCAGGCTTGAGCAGCAGGCCCTTGTTGCGCACCAGGAGCACGCCGCGATAGGTGACGACGTTGTTGGTCGTCTGCGGCGCGTTGTGGACGGAGATCAGCGTCGCTTCGAAATTGCGGTTGGGATAAGCATCGACGGTAAAGGTCGCATGCTGGCCGGCGCGCACTGCGCCCACATCGGCTTCATCGATATCGACGTCCAGTTCCATCTGCGACAGGTCGCTTGCCAGCGTGTAGAGCACCGGCGTGCTCATGGCGGCGATCAGCGTCTGTCCCACGGAAACCTTCTTGTCGAGCACGACACCGTTGATGGGCGAGAAGATCGTCGCTTTGCTGAGTTGTGTCTCGAAGGATTTCACCTGCGCCTGCGCCAGCGCGACGCCCGCCTTTGCGCGCCCATAATCGCCGATAGCGACGTCATATTCCTGCGGCGATACAGCGTTGCTCTTGCGCAGCTTGGCGTAGCGCGAAATTGTCTGCTGGTCCTGCTGCAAGGTGGCGCGCGACTGCGCGAGCGTGGCGCGTGCCTGATCGAGCTGCGCCTGGATCTGGTCGGTGTTGATCTTGGCGAGCTTCTGCCCCTTGGTCACATGGTCGTTATAGTCGGCGAAAAGCGCATCGATGCGGCCGGAGACTTCCGATCCCACATCTACCTGGTCGCGCGGCGCGAGCGTGCCGGTCGCGCTGACGGTGATCGACAGCGGTCCCTGCACCAGTTCCGCGGTGACATATTGCTCCGGCCTCGAGCCGCCGAAGATGAAAAACAGCAGGATGATGACGGCAAGCGCGCCACCGGCGGCCAAAGCGATCTGCTTGCGCGAAGTGCGGGCGAGACGGGTATTCAGCCCCAGCCGGCTGATCATATCGGCGTCGGGGGCAGGGGGCGGCGTTTGATCGTTCAATACGGCAGCTTTCGAAAACCCCAGCCTTTATCTCAGTATCCCCAAGGGGCAGGTCAAGTCCCCGAGCAGCGGCCTTTCTGGATTAAAATGTAATTCATGGTGTCACGGCGCGTTTTACTGGTCAGAAGCGTCGCGTTCACATCGCCGCGCGTGACCGCGTCCTTGGCGGTCACGCCATAATTGGCCGCAAGATAGTCGGTGAGATCTTTGGAGGGGCCACGGTCGCCTTCCCACACAAGCAGGCAGGGACCGGAAACCGGCGGCCCGAACACCTGCACCGGATAGCCGGGCGTCACCACGCGCGAGGTCGGAAACACACCGCGCAGATTGCCGCCCAGATCGTAGGTTTCCGCGAGAATCGTGCCTTGCGAGAAGCCCACGCGTTGGAAGGCGCGCGCATAGGTCTGCATGGGCCAATATTCGCGGCATTGCTTGCAGTCTTTCGCGTGGGTTTCGTAGATGCCCACGCGCGCGCCGACGACGCCGAGTGCGAAGACGAGCGCGATAGCGGCAAAGATCTTGTTGGCGCGCTCGTTCACGCCGGCGATGCGCGCGCGCAGGAACAGATAGATCGGCAGTGGCATCGCCACCTGATGCATCCAGCGCGCCTTGAAGGCTTCGGTGCCGATGAAGAACACGGCCACCAGCATCATCAGCGTGCCGGCGATCATTGTGACTTCATAAAGCCGCAGCCAATCGCGGTCGGCATCGTCGGTCACGACAAGCTTCTTGCAGGCAGGCCGGTAGAGAAGCGGAAAGATCACGACGAACGGCAGGCCGAAGCTGATCAGCGCCCACACCAGATCGCCTGCGCCGATGAGCCAGTTGACCGGCGAAAATTCCGGCCCTTGTCCCTTGGTGATCGTCTTGGCGAGCGTGAACAGCGAGTATTCATGCGCGTAGGACCACCACACATAAGGCGCCACGATCGCGAGCGTCAGGATCAGAGCCAGAATCAGGGGGCCGATTTTTATGCGGGCGCGAAAGCGGGGCGTCAGCGCAACGCCAATGGCAAAAGCCACCGGCAGCACCAGGAACACATATTTGGAAAGAATGCCGAAGCCGGTGATCGCCGCCAGCAGCAGATAATCGCGTGGACTCCCCTTGGTGACAATGCGTGCGCCGATCCACAGGAACGCCGCCAGCATCGTCGCCAGCAGAACCGTATGCATCAGATCGACCAAGGGCAGGAAGCCCATCACAAAAGTAGTGAGCAGGCCGAAGGTGGCCAGTGCCGCCATGCGCGTATCGCGGATGACGACGCGAGCGGCAGCAAAATAGACGGCAAGCCCGCCCGCCATGATCACGTATTTGAGCAGGAAGAACGCGGCACGGCTGTTGTTCGTCGCGCTGAGCGTTCCCCAGCTCAGCCATGTGATGAGCGGCGGATGGCGAAAGCGATAGCCCCATTGCAGGCTTTGGCCGAACAGCATCTGTTCGGATTCGTCCAGCGTGAAATTTGGCGAGAGCAGGTAGCGCACCAGAAAATGGATGGCGCAGTAGAGGGCAAGAAAGGCGATGACGCTGGACGGCTCGGCCAGGTCGGCCCAGATATCGCGGCGCTTGCGGGCCTTGGCGTCCGTCATGCGCGCGGCAGTTCCTCGGCTTGAGCGGGAGTCCCGCGGCGCATCAGCCAGAACACGCCGAACAGATCGAAAATTCCGGCGAAGAGCCGGTCGAAGAATCCATATTTGGAAACGCCGGCCACGCGCGCCCGATCTTCGATATCGATCTGTAGAATGCTGTAGCCGCCGCGCCGTGTCAGCGCCGGCAGGAAGCGATGCATGCCGTCGAAGAACGGAAATCGCTGCGCCACAGTCGTGCGGATCAGTTTGAAGCCGCATCCGGTGTCCTTGGTGTCGTCGCGCAGCATGTTGCGGCGGATGAAATTTGCCGTGCGCGACGACAGCCATTTGATGGCGCCGTCATTCCGCCGTTTGCGCACACCGGCGACGATTCCAAGCTTGGGGTCCGGCATCGGCGCATGGATGATCTTCCACACCCGGGCGACATCCTGCGGATCGTTCTGCCGGTCGCCGTCGAGCGTCTGGACCCAGGGCGCGCGTGCCGCAAAGAAGCCGGTGACGAGCCCTGCGCTCTTTCCCGAGCGCTTCAGGTGGTGAAAGAGGCGGATATTCGGGTCGGCCGCAGCCGCTTGCTTCATCTCGGCCGGCGAGGAATCCGAAGAGCCGTCATCGATGAAGAGGAGTTCGTAGCGGCAAACGCCCGTCAGAGCTGCGCGGACTTCTTCGGCCAAAGGCAGGATGTTGCCTGCCTCGTTGAAGACCGGCACCACGACGGACAATTCCGGAGAAAGTTCGGGCGCGGAGTTGGCCACCACTAAATCTGCCCTTTTGCGAGGAAGCGGCGTCAATATCGTGGTTTAACGCGCGCTGGCAAGCGGAACATGTTTAACGCCTGTTAACCCTTAGAGCCTAGAAAAATCGCTGCTTTCCCGATGGATTGCGGCGCGGCCGATGGCGAAGAAGAAAAAGTCCAAGCGCAAGGTCGAACCCCGGTTCGAGCGGCGCATCAAGACGATCGCCGAGCGCGATCCGCCGGAGGCTGATTATTACGATGACGATGACGAGGACGAGGAGTACGAACCGCAGCCGCGTGCGCGCCGTGCGGCCAGGGACGATGCCGATTCCGAGAAGCCGCGCCGAAGCTGGCCCTATGTGCTGGCGCTCCTGTTGGCCTGGGGCATCATCGGCGGCGGCGTGTTCCTCTCGCACTGGATTTCCGAACTGCCCGACACGCGGGGCCTGCTCGCGCAAGGTCCATCCCACGACATCACCATTCTGGACGTGCATGGCCGCCAGATCGCGCGCCGCGGATTGACGCAAGGCACGATGGTGGATGTTTCCAATCTGCCGTCTTATGTGCCCAATGCCTTCATCGCCATCGAGGACCGGCGCTTTCGCGATCATTTTGGCCTCGATCCCATCGGTCTGGCCCGCGCCGCTTTCGAGAACATGATCGCCGGGCATGTGACGCAGGGCGGATCGACACTCACGCAGCAGCTCGCAAAAAATCTTTTTCTCGATCCCCATCGCACCTTCGAGCGCAAAACGCAGGAAGCCTTCCTCGCGCTTTATCTGGAGTCGCGATACTCCAAGAACCAGATCCTCACCCTCTATCTCAATCGCGTCTATTTCGGCGACGGCATGACGGGGATCGAAGCGGCGGCGGAAGGGTTCTTCGGCAAGCCGGCGTCGCAACTCACGCTTCCCGAAGCTGCGATGCTGGCAGGATCGGTGAAGGCGCCCACCCGATACAATCCGGTTTTTCATCCGGACGCATCGGTTGCGCGCGGCGCCATCGTGCTGCGCGCCATGGAGAATGCTGGCTTCATCACCGATGGCCAGCGCGAAGCGGCGCAGGCGACGCGCGCCCGTGTCGTGCGCAATACCGCTACGGATGGTTCCGGCTATTTCGCCGATTGGGTGGTCGATCAGATCGGCAATTATGTCGGCGGCATCACCGAGCCGGTGGTTGTGCAGACGACATTCGATCTGTCGCTGCAGGAAAAAGCTGAACGCGCGGTGGCGCAGAATTTCGCGCAATATGCCGCCAAGCTTCATGCCGGGCAGGCCGCGCTCGTCGCGATGACCCCAGACGGCGCGATCCGCGCCATGGTCGGCGGCCGCGCTTATGGAAAGAGCCCGTACAATCGCGCGGTGTCGGCAATGCGTCAGCCGGGATCGGCGTTCAAGCCGTTTCTTTATCTCACCGCGTTCGAACACGGCCACAAACCATCCGACATCATGAAGGACGGACCGGTCAATATTCATGGCTGGAAGCCCAGCAACTACGAAGGCCATTTCGAAGGCGACATGACGCTGACGCACGCCTTTGCAAAATCTTCCAATGTGGTGGCGGCGCAATTGATCGTCGAAGTCGGTCCCAAGGCGGTCGCCAGGACAGCGCATCGCCTCGGCATCAATTCCAGCCTGCTGGCCGTACCCTCACTGGCGCTGGGCTCCTCCGCCGTGACGACGCTCGAACTCACAACGGCTTATGCGCCTTTCGCCAATGGCGGCGATGCCGTCATCCCCTATGGCATCAGCGCTATCGCCACGAAGAAGGGCAAGCTCATCTGGCAGCGCAAGGGAACCGGCAGAGGCCGTGTCATGTCGGCCGAGAACGCGGCGGAAGTCGTGGGCATGATGACCGAAGTCATGACAACCGGCACGGGTAAGGCGGCGCGGCTGGACGAGCGTCCGAGCGCCGGAAAAACCGGCACCACCCAGGATTTTCATGACGCCTGGTTCGTGGGCTTCACGGCCGATCTTGTGACCGGCGTGTGGGTCGGCAATGACGACAATTCCTCGATGGTTCATTCCACGGGCGGCGTGTTGCCCGCGCATGTGTTCCACACCTTCATGGAGGACGCGGAGAAAGGCTTGCCGGTGAAGCCGCTCTCCGCGCTGGCGGCGATGCCAGCCGTGCAGGTGCAAACCGACCCGGCTCCCGCCGTTCCTGTTGCCGCGTCCGTGCCCGCCGAAAAGCCACCGGCCACGATCGAGGACATCCTGAACCGGCTTGCCGGCAACGCAACGCCGTCATCGGCGACGTCGCCCTAAGTTGCGGTCTGAAGCCGCGCTCAATAGGTTGCGCGCCATGCGCTCGCCTGCCGAAATTCTCTACAATTTTCACTGGATCGTTCCGGGCGAAGCGGCGCGTTCGGCGCAAGCCTATCTCGGATTTCTCGGGCCGTTCCTGTCCGCGCATGGCATTCGAAGCGTCATCAATCTGCGCGGCGCAAATGAAAATTTCCGCTGGTGGCGCTCTGAAAAACTGGTGACCGAAGCGCGAGGCATCGTGCATTTCGACACAATGCTGAATTCGCGCCGTCTGCCGACCGGGCAGATGCTGCTCGATCTTCTTTCCGCGTTCGATGCGGCGCCCAAGCCGCTGCTGCTGAAATGCTCGGGCGGGCAGGACCGTTCGAGTTTCGCCGGCGCGCTCTACATCGTGCATCGCAAAGGCTGGACGGCGTTCGATGAAGCGGAGAAGCAATTCGCGCGCTGGCCTTATCTTCATCGTCCAAAAGCGCAACAACGTTGGCTGAAGCCGTTCCTGACCTTCGCGCGCGATGACGCGCAGGGAAAGCCGATCGCACAATGGATTGCAGAGAGTTACACCGACAAGCGGTTGAAGGCATGGCTGGAGGCGAACGATCTGGGCGATGCGTTCCGCGGCCTCTATCTGCCGGGAACGGCGCCCGGGGCCTGAGCGATGCTTGGTGCATCGAAACTTACTGTTGCCGACGGTGTGTTCCTCTGGCCGCGCGCGCTGGACACGAAAGTTCAAAGCGATCTCATCGCGGAGGTTTTCCGGAAAATCGAAGACGCGCCGTTCTACAGGCCCGTCATGCCGGGCTCAGGCAAAGCCTTCTCCGTCGAAGAGACGAATTTCGGTCCACTCGGTTGGATCTCCGATCGCAATGGCTATCGCTATGAGCCGATACATCTGGTGACGAAGCAGCCATGGCCTTCGATTCCGAAACTGCTGCTGGACCTGTGGGACGAAACGACGGGTTATGGCAGCCCACCAGAGTGCTGCTTGGTCAATCTCTATCGCGGTCCGGCGAAGATGGGCCTGCATCAGGACAAAGATGAAGCGGCGCTGGGTGCGCCCGTGCTTTCGATCTCATTGGGCGACGAGGCTGTCTTCCGGATCGGCGGCACTAGCCGCAAGGGAGCGACCCGGAGCCTCAAATTGGCCTCTGGAGATGTGCTGACTTTCGGTGGCCCGGCCCGGCTGGCCTATCACGGGATCGACCGCGTCATCACCGGGACGTCCGGACTGATTCCAGGCGGCGGGCGGATCAACCTCACGCTTCGCCGCGTAAGTCGCTGATCAGCAAATAAAAAGGCGTCCGATCGGGGGGCCGACCGGACGCCGTGCGCCGTTACGCGCGGGTACCGGGAGGGGATGACCGGTACCTTCGAAAGAACGACGTCCAGCGTGCGAGCGGGGGGGCAGTGCCTGCTGGACGATGGTCGCCCTTCCGATGCCTAACCTATGCATGAAAGCCACAGTTTGCAAGAATTCTTTTAGGAAATGGATTTAATGAAACTTTCTTAGTGACAGTCACTTTTTTGTTACGGTGATATCGAATCAACCCAGACGTGCAGCCAGCCGCCGGTCCACGGCGGCTCCCCAACTTTCCGCAAGTCCGGGTGCCGCTAGAACGTGTCTCAGGATTTCGTTGGGCGCCCGTCCCAGTACCGCGAAAAAGGCTTCGCGCACATTTGCCGCACCGCTGGCATGGATGCGCTCCAGCCAGGCGTTTTCAATGGGCGCAAAACCTTCCTGCGTCACGCGCAGATAAAATCCGCAGCGTCCCGCGAGCGTCATTAGCTGCGGTGCGTCGCCGCGCTGCGTGTGGATCGCGAATTTGAAACAGGGCGCGCGTGGCTGCGCGACTTCCATTTCCACATCGCCCCAGCGGAAGCGGTCGCCAATGCACACTTCCGTTTCATCGCCCGACTCCAAGGTGAGGTTCTCGCCGAACGTTCCGGGCAAACAGGGGAATTGGTGCTCGGTTTCCCACCACGGCCAGTGTGAGGCCGGATAGGCATAGACAGCCTTGTCGAAACCGCCATGGACGGTGAGATCCGCCTGACCGTCGCCGTCGATGTTAAGCTTGTCCACAAAGAGCCGGTCGCGATTGACGGAGAGAATGCGAAGCCTCATCACCGTAGAATAGGCGCGCCCGCGCCGTACTCAATAACCGGACCTTGCATGTCTGCTCCCCGCCGTTCCTTCGATCCGCGCCTGCTGGAAGGGTCGATCGTCCGCTCGCTTGTGCTGCTCGCGGTGCCGATCATGGGCGCCAACATTCTGCAGGTGGCCTACCAGCTGGTCGATGCCTTTTGGGTAGGGCGGTTGGGCGCGGCGGCCGTTGCTGCGGTCTCCATCACAATGCCATTGATGTTTGTGTTGATCGCGGCCGGCATGGGCTTCGCCATCGCTGGTACCACGCTGATCGCGCAATATACCGGCGCGCGCGACCACAAGATGGTGGATCATGTGGCCGCGCAGACCTTGCTCACCATTCTCGCCGTTTCGGTTGTGCTGGGCGCGCTTGGCTTTGCGCTGGCGCCCTGGCTTTTGCATCTGATGGGCGTGACACCCGATGTGTACCGCAACGCGCTCTCCTTCATTCGCGTGGTCTTCATCGCGCTGCCCTTCACATTTCTCTATGCGATGGTGCAGGCGCTGATGCGCGGCGTGGGGGAGGTGAAAGTTCCGCTCTACATCGTTGCGGGCACCGTGGTGGTAAACTTCTTTCTCGATCCGATTCTGATTTTCGGTTGGTTTGGCGCGCCCGCGATGGGCGTGACCGGCGCGGCCATCGCCACGCTCATCGCGCAGTTGATGGCGGCGATTGTCGCGTTGTGGGTGCTGTTCGGCGGGCGTTTCGGAATCCATGTGCGCTGGCGCGACTTCAAGCCGGACTTTGCTTTCGTCAAGCGGGCGTTTCTGCTGGGTTATCCCGCATCCATCGAACAATCGGCGCGCGCTGTCGGCATGACCTTGATGACGTTCCTCATCGTCAGCTTCGGCACCATCGTGACAGCAAGCTTCGGTGTGGCAACCAATGTGATCAACGTGGCGCTGATTCCAGCGATGGGTTTCTCCATGGCCACGTCCACATTGGTGGGCCAGAACATCGGCGCCGGGAATATCTCGCGCGCGGAGAAGACGGCGCGTCTTTCCGCGCTTGTCACTTTCATTGCCTTAAGTCTGCTGGGATTGGTTTGCTCCTTGCTGGCGACGCCGATCGTGCGGTTCTTCGTTCCGCAATCGCCGCAGGTCATCGCGGAAGGCGCGCATCTTCTTCGCATCGTCTCCTGGAGCTTTGGCTTCGTCGGCCTGCAATTCGCGCTGTTGGGCGTGCTGCGCGCGGCAGGCGAGATGCTGGCGGCGATGACCACCAGCCTTGTCTCGCAATGGCTTCTGTCGCTGCCCCTCGCCTATCTGCTGTCGAAACATACGGCGCTCGGCGCGGACGGGCTGTGGTGGGCGCTTCCGCTATCCAACATCGTGACGGCGTGCATCGCCGGCGCCTTGTTCCTGTGGGGGCCGTGGAAAACACGCAAGCTCACCGGTCGCCCATCCCTCGCCGTGCAGCAGGAAGTGGTCGAGGAACAGGCGCAGATGTGAGGCTCACATCTTCTTGTAGTCGCGCGCCGTATTGTCGATCGCCGCTTTCAGCTTGGCGATGATCTCTTCGACTTCGCTTTCGGAGATGATGAAGGGCGGTGCCAGCACCATGGTGTCGCGGATGGCGCGGCTTACAAGGCCCGAGCCGAAACAATAGTTGCGGCAGTGCGTGCCGACATCCCCGATATTCGGGAAGAACTCGCGCTTGGCTTTGTCGGCGACAAGCTCGATGGCCGCGATCAATCCGATGCCGCGCACTTCGCCCACGATGGGATGGCCTTCGAAGGTCTCGCGCAACCGCCGCTGCATATAAGGGCCGATATCGGTCTTCACGCGCGGCACCATCTTGTCGCGCTCCATCACCTCGAGATTTTTCAACGCAACGGCGCTCGCCACCGGATGGCCGGAATAGGTGTAGCCATGCACAAGCTCCTCATTGGCATGTGCGATCGCATCGCCCATACGCTCGCCCAGCGAGATGGCGCTGATCGGCTGGTAACCGGAGGAGAGGCCCTTGGCCATCGTCATGATGTCCGGCTTGATGCCGTAGGTGATCGAACCGAACCATTCGCCGGTGCGCCCGAAACCGGTGATGACTTCGTCGGTGTGCAGGAGAACATCGTGCTTCTTGCAGATGCGATTGATCTCTTCCCAGTAGCCCGGCGGCGGGAAGATCACGCCACCCGCGCCATGTACCGGCTCGGCTGAGAATGACGCGACATTGTCCGCGCCGAGTTCGAGAATCTTCTTTTCAAGCTGCTCGGCGACCCTGCAGCCCAACTCTTCCGGTGTGATGTCGCCATAAGCGGCTTTCGATCCGTACCAATAAGGCGTCGGCACTTTCTCAAAGCCGGGCAGCGGCAGATCGAATTGCGGATGCATCGGCGTGAGGCCTGAGAGGGAGGCCGCAGCCATGGTCACACCGTGATAGGCCAGCTCGCGGGAGAGATGAATCTTCTTGTGCGGCTTCTTCTTCAGATTCCAGTAATAGCGGATCAGCTTCAGCGCGCTGTCATTGGCTTCAGAGCCGGAGCTGGCGAACAGCACACGCTCATGTCCTTCCGGAAGAAGCTTCGCCATCTTGTCGGCGAGTTCGGCGGTGTAGGGATTCGTCGTCTTGAAGAAGTGGTTGTAGTAGGGAAGGGTCTTCAGTGCCTCATATCCCGCCTCGGCCAGTTCTTTGTTGCCGTAGCCCACCTGCACGCACCAAAGCCCCGACATGCCGTCGATGATCTTGTGGCCCTCCGAATCCCACAGATAGACGCCGTTTGCGCGGGTGATTACGCGCACGCCTTCCTTGTTCAGGGCAGCGGTATCGGAGAAGGGGTGAATGTGATGGGCGGCGTCGATCGCCTGCCAATGCTTGGTGAGGTTATGTTCGCGCGTGTTCATGGGTTTTCACTCTCTGCAATCGGAATGGGAAAGGGCGGCCAAGCCGCGGGCGCGCCAAAGCGCGCATTATCCCAGGCGCGGCGGATTATAGCCGATGCGGGCGCAGAGGATCAGAAGGGCATTCTTGGATGTCATGCGCGCCACCTTAGCAGCGCGCACCGCAAACGTCACGCCGCGTTGGCTTTCGGGCCTGCGCCCTGTTTTGCCAGCGCACGCTGATAGGCCGGCCTTGTGTGACAACGCTCAAGATAGGCGCGGATGGCGGCATGTTTCTCAAATATCTTCGGTTCATGCCGTGCGAAATCCAGCACGGTCGTCATCAGGATGTCCGCAGGACCGAAGACATTGCCGACAAGATAGTGCTTGCCGCCCATCGCGCGCGCCAGGTCCGTGAGGCGTTCATCCGCGAAATCCATAAGCTCGGGATAGCGCGCGTCGCGGCCGGGCTTTTCCATCCAGAATTTATCCCAGCGGAAGATGTCGAGGAATATCGGCTCCACCGTGTTCAGCGCCGCGAAGCACCATTGATTCACTTCGGCGCGGGCGTGCGCATCCTGCGGCGCCTTGCCGGCGTTCTCATAGAGATAAAGAACGATAGCGCCGGTTTCGAACATGCGCTGCGCGCCATCCACCATGGACGGGATCTTGCCGAAGGGATTGATCAGCCGGTTCGGGTTCTCGCGATGCTCGCCCTTGGACGAATCCATCCAGTGAATGTCGTAGGCGAGGCCCAGTTCTTCCAGCGCCCAGTAAACCCGCAGGTCGCGCACGATGCCTTTGAGGAAAGGCGGAAAACCATAAGCGCCATAGACTGTGATCATCGCGACACCTCTTTTCAAAATGCTAGCAGGCGGCTTCGCGTCCGTCACTGCGCCGATGGAGAGGCGGGCATAGGCTTGCCGCTCTCCACATAGTATTTCAGGTGCACGACCAAATCCGCCAGCATCCCGTCCGCCGCCTCGGGCCATTTGCCCATACCGCCTTTGATGAAGCCGCCGACATTGTTGTCCAGAACAAGATCGGTACCGTCGCCGCCAGCTTTGAGTGCAAAGGTGAGTGCGCCGTCCACGCCCTGGCTCTGGAACGGCCCCATGGCGCCGCGAAGCCGGATCATCCTTTCTGGCATCACGGAGGTGACTGTCAGATGCTGCACCGATCCGCCGCCGGGCAGCGTTTCGCACAAACAGCCGCCGGCTTTTGGATCGAGCGAAAGGTTCTTGGCGTCCTGCGAGAAGCTGTGCTCGGAATTCCACCAATTCTCCGGATGAATCAGCGCCGCATAGACCTTCGCAGGCGATGCATCGATATGCGCTCTCTCTTCGATGGCGAAGCCTTGCGCATTCGATTCCACGACAGCTGCTTTTGCGCCGCCCGCGATCAGAAGCAGCGCCACTGCACCGCCGATTGCCAATTGTTTTGTCATTCTCATCCCTCCGCCGTCTTTTTGTACAGTTCGAGAATTCCGGGCCAGCCGCCATTGAGCTCGTCGCGCATTTTCTGACCGCCTTCCTGGCCGAGGCTTTCGAAATCGCGATGCTCGACTTCGACGCGCGTGGTGTTGGCATCTACAGCTATGAAGCGAACTTCTACTTCCGAGCCGACTGTCGTGTCGGGCTTCCACATCGCGTTGATTTCCCATCCGAAAACGATCCGCGATGGCGGCTCCCACACCCGCATGTGACCGATCACGGCTTCGGAACCGTCTTCGTGCGTGGAGTACCAGCGTCCGCCCTTATGCGGCTCGATGATATTCGCAACGATCGGCGCGTTGCCGATGCCATGTGATTTCGGCCACCAACGATCGATGCCGTTGGTGAAGACGTCAAAAGCTTTTGCCTGCGACGCCTTTACGGTGATCACCTTGTTCACCGGCGCGATCTGGATCGTCTTGCCGTTCATTTTCCGTCCTTCTCCACCTCGGCGCGGAAGGCATCCAGCGCCGTATCCCAGAATTGATCGAGCCAGCGGCGCAATTGGCCCAAGCCCTTCGGATCGATTTCGTAAATGCGGCGCGTGCCGTCGCGTGTTTCGCGCACCAGACCCGCCTCCTTGAGCACTTTCAGATGCTGCGACACCGCGGGGCGGCTGCCGGGCAATCCCTTCGCGATCTCGCCGACCGCGCGCCCGCCGGGTTTCAACCTTTCGAACACCTGTCTGCGGGTGGGGTCGGAAAGGGCCGCCAATGCTCTATCGTAAGTCATAGCTTACGGTAAGTTATCGATTACATATAGTCAAGCGTCCTTGTTTTTCAGGACTTTTGCAGATTCAGCGCGGCGTGAACCTGTCCATGCGCGGTGAACAGGGCGAGGAAGCCTTTGTCCGTCCAGCCCAAACTCGGCTGGCCGAAGCCCTGCACCTCGCCATAGATGACCACGTCCTTGCCCTGCGGCTTGGCGAGCGCGCGCGTGACGCTGGCTTCCAGCTTGTCCATGTCATGCGCGACGTTGAAGACAAGATGCTGCTGAAGCTGCTGCGCCAATTCATCGCCGGCGAGCCAATGCATCGCCTTCAACAACAGGTCTTCTGTCCCGGTATCGTAATGCACGTTCGCGATGCGCACATTGTTCGTCGCCGCATCGAACATCGGACGTCCGCGCAGATAACCGTCGCCGCAGGAATTGAACCAGCCGAAGACATCCCATCTCTGCGCCACGCAGAACCGCAGCGCGACGACGACGTCATCGTGTGAGGCCGCACGTCGGCGGCGAGCGAAACTTGCAGCGTGTTGTTGATGGTCTCGACGCGGCCGATGCGCAGGGCCTGTGGCGTCAGAAGCAGCCATGCCAGTGGCTTTTTGCCGACCCGGATGGGCTGTTGCACGCGGGCCCATAATTTCTCGGCCTGCGGTTTCAGCTTGATGGCGGGGCCGAGTTTCTTGTCGATCTGCCTGAAGATTTCGTCCGACAAATGCTGGTCATTGTGATTCCACAGATCGGTCACGCTCATATTGATCGGACCCAATTTCAGATGAGAATCCGAAAGCTGCACATCCCCACGGGTGTGCGTCTGCACATGCCAGTCGGGCGTCAGAGCCAGGGTGGAAAAGGCGCGTGCTTCGCCGATGGCATTGGCGTCGGCGCCGCTTTTGAAGAAACCACCTTTCAGCTTCTCATGCGCCATCACCGCAAAGGGCAAGTCTATCGCGATGCCGCCGTTCTGCGCTTGCGCGGTGATCGGGCCGGTGCGGGTCGCGATCAAATCCATTTTGCACTTGGCGATGAAGCAGCTGACCTTCTTGTCGTTTATCTGCGCTATCTGCCGCTCGGTCCTGGCGTTCAGCATGGCGGCAAGATCGTTTACTGGCACGGCGAGCGATACCGAAACCGTGGAGACGGGCGACTCCGGCATTCGTGGCGGCGGCGTGCGCTTGGGCGCTGGGGCTTCAAAGCCGCAGCCGGCGAGCGAGATCAAGAGCGCCGCGCAGAGCGGCCAGGCGTTGCTTCGCATGGGGCAAGTGTGGCCCATGCGGGATGGCAAAAAAATGGTGAGGGGATCAGGCTGCGGTAATGTGGCGGGATTTCTCGCGGACCGCTTCACCGAAGGCAGCAAGGATCGCGCGGCTTTGCGGGTTCTCTTTCCAGCGCCATTCCGGATGCCATTGCACCGCAAAGAGGAACCCCTTCGCACCCGGCATGGAAACCGCCTCGATCTGTCCATCCGGCGCGACCGCATCGGCGTGCAGGCCGGGCGCGATCTTGTCGATGCCCTGGCTGTGCAGCGAATTCACCTTGAAGGTTTTTTCGCGCACCATTTTCGACAGCAGCCCGCCATCCTGCACCGTCACATCATGGGCGGGGCCATATTGCGTATTGAGATCGGCGTCCTTGTTCTCCCGGTGATCCATGCGCCCCGGCACTTCCTGCACATGTTGGTAGAGCGTGCCGCCGAGCGCGACGTTCAATTCCTGAAAGCCGCGACAGACGCAGAGCGTCGGTGTTCCATGTTTGATGGCGGCTTCGAGCAGCGGCAGTGTGGTTGCGTCGCGGTTCTCGTCCTGCATCACGCCTTCGCGCGGCGCCATGCCGTTGTAACGCTTGGGCGAAACATTCGAAGGCGACCCCGTAAAGAACAATCCGTCCACGCTCGCCAAAATTTCGGATGACGGGATGGAGGCCGGCAGCACCGGAATCAGCAATGGCAGTGCGGCCGCGCCATCGCGCACGGCGGTGATGTATTTCTCGCCGACCATGTGAAACGGATGATGGCCCACCATGCGGTGATCGCAGGGGATGCCGACGATGAAAGGCCGTTTGCTCATGGGCGAAAACCTTGCATGGCCCGGCGCGAAGCGGCAAGGCGCGTATCCCGCGCTGCCGTCATGCGGCTGCGGCAGAGGTCATTTGCGGTTGATCTTGAAGGCGGATTCCGGAAGGGGCACGCCTTGCTGAACATTGTTGATGCTGACCGTGGTGGGCAGGCCTTGTGCATCAACGATCGTCCACTGCCGAAGCTCCAGCGTGGGATCGGTGAAGACGATGGTGATGTTGCCCGTTGCGTTGCGGTCACTGGCGCGCCCGGTGACGATCAACTGCCCGGGGCTGTGCTGCACGCCGGTAATCACGCTGCTTTTCTTCAGGTCCAGGTGATCCGACAGTAAAAGATTGAGCGGCGTGCCGGTGAGCGGATAGCGGTTCGCGGTGTTGAGCCTGGTGTTGTAGACGGCGATGGAAAGGCCGTCGCTGATCACCAGCGTCGGGTTGGGTGGATCGTAATCGAAGCGAATCTTGCCGGGCTTCAGGATATAGAACTTGCCCTGATCGACCTGACCTTGCGGGCCGATCTGCGTGAAGCCGCCGCGCATCGTTTTTATCGAATTCAGATAGGCGCTGACGCGATCCAGATCGGCGCTTTGCTGCGCGGTCCATTTCGCCGCCGAAGCGGGCGCCATCGCAGCCAACACGAACAACAGGGTCAGAATCAATCGACGCATGATGCGTGGATAGAGCGATTTTGTGGCGGAATGAAGAGGCGCGTCTTACGCCGCCGCATGCGTGGATTTGCGTTCGGCTTCCCGTTCCGACGCGCTGCACGGGCACAGACCCTGGAACATCAGGTTCAGCACGCCGTCCAGCTCCCGTTCTAGCTTGGCGAGGCTCAGCTTCGACCAAAGCTGCGGGTAGCGGAATTTCATCGTCGCCGACTGGATCATCTCGGCGATCTCTTCCTTGTCGCCCGGCGGCATCATCTCGCCGCGCTTCTCGGCCTCTTCCATTAGCTCGACGAGGATCTTGCGCTCGTTGGCGAGCATCCAGTTCACATATTGCGGGCGTTCGTGGCCGATCTGCGTGGCCATTTCCAGCACGCGCGGATCCTTCTCGAGCTTCTGATAGGTGCGTCGCAGCTCGGCGAAGAGCAGGTCGCGCAGGCGCTCACGCGCGGACTTGCCCGGCGCCAGCGCGATCTTGCGGGCGTGCGTCAGATGGGTTTCATAGTCCTCGCTCGCGATCGCTTCGGCGATATCGAGCTTGCCGGGAAAGAAGCGATAGAGGTTTCCGGGCGACATGCCGCAATCGGTGGCGATTTCCGCCATGGTCGTCTTGCCGTACCCAAAATGCGAAAAGCGTTTTTTGGCGGCTTCAACGATCTTGTCGCGCACGTTGTCCTTCGTCATGGCGTCGCCTTCTCCCCCGTATTGTTGTTCTTTGTTCTGACAACAATGTAGGAGGTTTTTGTAAATAATCAACAAAGCGTTCAGTCTTTTGCACAGTGTATTGGACCGGAAATACGGCGAAATGTCAGGTAAAACAGTATCTTATAATAAAATTGCGGTTATTGGCTCGGGTGCCTGGGGGACAGCACTTGGAGCTGTCGCGGCGCTGGCCGGTCGCCAAGTGACCCTTTGGGCACGCGAGCTCGCGGTGGTCGAGTCGATAAATTCGAAACATGAGAATGCTGGCTACCTTCCCGGTTTCACGCTGCCGGCGGGCATAAGGGCGACCGGGGATATGGCGCAGGCTGCGCAATCCGATGCGCTTCTGATCGGCGCGCCGGCCCAACATCTGCGCAGCACGCTCGCGATGCTCAAGCCGCATCTCTCCGCGAAGAAACCACTCGTGCTGTGCGCCAAGGGGATCGAGCGCGACACGCACAGATTGATGACCGAAGTGCTTGTCGAATGCCTTCCCGATTGTGAGCCGGCGATCCTGTCCGGTCCATCCTTTGCGAAAGACGTTGCGCGCAATCTGCCCACCGCCGTCACCATTGCGGCGAAGCTGGATGTCGCGCGCGCGCTGCAGGAAGCGTTCGGCCATCTCACTTTCCGCCCTTATGCGAGCGACGATCTGACCGGCGTCGCACTCGGCGGCGCTGCGAAGAATGTCTATGCCATCGCCTGCGGTATCGTCTCCGGGATGGGGCTGGGCGAAAGCGCGCGGGCGGCGTTGCTGTCGCGCAGTTTTGCGGAATTGTGCCGCCTCGGCGAAGCGATGGGCGCGCGCAGCGAAACGCTTATGGGATTGTCGGGCCTTGGCGATCTCGTGCTCACCGCCACCAGCGCATCGTCGCGCAATTATGCGTTCGGCCTCGATGTCGGCAAAGGCTTGCCGCGCGAAGAGCTTTACAGGCCTGGCCGTCCACTCGCGGAAGGGATCGCCACAGCGCCCGCCTTGGCCGCGCGCGCACAGGAGCACAATATTGAACTTCCCATCGCGGAGACGACGGCGGAAATTCTCGAAGGTAAAATCCAGCTCGCCGACGCCATTCCGCGTCTTATGTCGCGCCCTCTCAAGACGGAGTAGAAAATGCTGTTCGTGCTTACCGCTATCGACAAGGACAATTCGCTGGACGTGCGCATGGGCGTGCGTGAACAGCATATGGCGTTCGTGAAGGAGACCGGCGTCGTGCGTCTGGGTGGGCCGTTCCTGGACGCCAAAGGCGATATGGCCGGTAGCCTCATCATCTTCGAAGCGGCCGATATGAATGCTGCGAAAGCATGGAATGCCAATGATCCGTATGTGAAAGCGGGTCTGTTCAAATCCACGGATATTCGTCCGTGGAAAATGACCGCCAATTTCTGCGAGGCGAAACTCTGATGGCGTATTGGCTATTCAAGACCGAGCCGGAAACCTTCTCCTGGGATATGCAGAAGAAACGCGGCGCCAAAGGCGAGCCATGGAGCGGCGTGCGCAATTTCGCCGCCGCCAAGCATATGAAGGCAATGAAGAAGGGCGATCTGGGCTTCTTCTATCACACGGGTGGCGAGAAGCAGATCGTCGGCATCGTGGAAGTCATCGCCGAATACAAGCCCGATCCTACCGATGAGACGGGTCGGTTCGGGCTTGTCGATGTGAAGGCTGTCAGGGATGTGCCCAAGCCGGTAACGCTGGCGCAGGTGAAGGCCGATCCAAAGCTCAAGGCGATGGTGCTTGTGCGCGAGGCGCGGCTTTCCGTTCAGCCCGTCACCGAGGCGGAGTGGAAGCACATCTGCAAACTGGGCGGCGTGAAATAGTCAGTTTTTCGCCTGATAGAGAACCGAGCCGTCATCGGTCTTGATGCTGTGCAGGTGCACGCATTTCGGATCGGTTACCTGGCGGCATACCAAATCGGCCTCGATCACATATTTGGAAACCTCCGTCGCCGCGAGGCAGGCATAGCGCCCCTCTGTATCGGTTTTCCTCGGCAGGGGGCTGGCCAATTGGCCGAAGGATGGCACGATCCCCATATTCTTCGCGTTCACCAGCTCCATGGCACAGAACATCATGGCGCCTTTGGCCTTCTCATCCTGGGTGGTTTCCTTGAAAGGCTGCCGGGGCTGTTGTGCCTGATTTAGCGCCGCAATCTGTTGCGCTTGCTGCTGCTGCGCCGCGAGGGTGTCGGCGTGTCGCCGCCCATTCGCGCGCGGTGGCGCGTTCCATATCGTCGTATTCGCTCATTCCTGGTCCCCGATAAATCTAAGTGTCAGCGCATTGTCGGAATATTGAAGTCCGGGTTCTCGCGCACGCCGCCTTTGGGCCAGCGCTGCGTCACCGTCTTGATCTTCGTCCAGAAACGCACGCCCTCGGTGCCATGCTGGTTAACATCGCCGAAGGCGGAGCGCTTCCAGCCGCCGAAGGTGTGATAGGCCAGCGGTACCGGAATCGGAATGTTGATACCGACCATGCCGACATTCACCTTGGCCGCGAATTCGCGCGCCGCATCGCCGTCGCGCGTGAAGATGGCGACGCCATTGCCGTAAGCATGGTTGGAGGGCAGGGAGATGGCCTCGTCGAAATCCTTCGCCCGCGCAATCTGCAGCACCGGCCCGAAGATTTCCTCTTGATAAGTTTTCATGTTGGGCGTGACGCGGTCGAACAATGAGCCTCCGAGATAGAAGCCCTTGTCGTAGCCCTGCATCTTGAAACCACGGCCATCGACAACGAGTTCAGCGCCTTCCTTCACGCCCATCTCGATATAGTCTTTCACCTTGTCGCGCTGGGCGGCGGTGACCATCGGGCCGTAATCGGATTCCGGATCGGTCGGAATGCCGACGCGCAGAGCTTCCACGCGTGGCTTAAGTCTCTTCACCAACGCGTCGGCCGTTTTCTCGCCGATCGGCACGGCGACCGAGATCGCCATGCAGCGTTCGCCCGCGGAGCCGTAACCTGCGCCGATCAGGTCGTTCGTCACCTGATCCAGATCCGCATCCGGCATGATGATGGCGTGGTTCTTCGCGCCGCCCATCGCCTGCACGCGCTTTCCGTGCGCGGTGCCACGCGAATAGACATATTCGGCGATCGCGGTGGAGCCCACGAAACTCACGGCCTTGATGTCGGGATCTTCGAGGATCGCGTCTACCGCTTCCTTGTCGCCATTAACGACCTGCAGGACGCCCGCCGGCGCACCGGCTTCCATCATCAATTCGGCGAGACGCAGCGGAACGGACGGATCCTTCTCGCTCGGCTTGTTGATGAAGCAGTTGCCGCAGGCGATGGCGACGCCGAACATCCACATCGGGATCATCGCGGGGAAATTGAACGGCGTGATCCCGGCGACGACGCCGAGTGGCTGGCGCATGGAATAGATGTCGATGCCGGGGCCCGCGCCTTCGGTGTATTCGCCTTTCTGCAGATGGGGGATGCCGCAGGAAAATTCGATGACTTCAAGGCCGCGCTGCACGTCGCCGCGCGCATCGGCCAGCACCTTGCCATGCTCGTCGGAGAGCATGCGGGCGAGCTGGTCCATGTTCTTTTCGACCAGCGATTTGAAATTGAACATCACGCGCGCGCGGCGCTGCGGATTGACGGCGGCCCATTCGGGAAAAACCTTCAGTGCGGCGTCCACCGCCTTTCGCATTTCGGCGCGGCTGGCGAGTGCGACCTTGGCTTGGACTTCGCCGGTCGCCGGATTGAACACGTCGCCGAAGCGGCCGGACGTGCCTTTAACTGTCTGTCCCGCGATGAAATGTGAAAGCTCTTTCATTGTAGTTCCACCCTGTTTTTAAAACCCGAAAACACAGTGCCTCCCGACCGGCGGAGTGGTTTACCGAAGCGGCGGCGCATCAGCAACGCACAAGCAAAAAGGGCCGCACCCAAAGGTGCAGCCCCTTTCACCCGAAGAGCCGGATTTCTATCAGCGGGCCAGTTCGACCGTGCGACCGTCGGCCACGCGCTTGCCCAGAAAAGTGTCGCCCTTGGGTTGCAGATAGGCGACCAGCTCATCGCTTTTGGAGAGGAGCTGCAGCTTGGAGCCGACCGTCTTCCAGTGACCGACAGCCGAACCGCCATTGGTGCAGTCGCCGGTGTTGGTGACGTCGCCGCCATCGGCAAGCGTGACCGTGCAGGGAGTATCGGCTGCGCCGACCGTCAGCTTCCAGGCGCCGGTGACCGAGGTATCGGCGGCATGCGCCAGACCGATGAGACTGAAGGCCAACGCGCTGCCCAGGACGATTGAGTGAAACTTGTTCATGATTGAATGCCTCCGTAAGTATTCAGTGTTCAGGACAATAGGTACTGTCCCCTGCTGGGAGAAGTGCGGTTTGTGCATAGGTGGTCGATTTTTTTGCATGCCCAGCGGCCGGATAAAAAATATCCCACTTATTACAGCGTGATATCGCTTTTCCGCGGATGGAAAATAATTTTTGCGGTGCACCAAATTTCTTGAATCTCGAGGCTGTAACCTTCCGAGAACGTCAAGATAAAGGATTTTTGCTGGCTGCCACGGATTTCCGATTCTTGACGGACCCTGCGGTGAAGCTCCTGATAGGCAGAGCTACCGAGGACCTATCATGCCCCGCCCGACCGTTACGCCGCTCACCCCTGCCATCGGTGCCGTCATCGGCGATGTGGACCTGTCGCAAAAGCTGGACGACGAGCTGATCGCGGACATCCGTGCGGCGCTGCTCAAGCACAAGGTGGTGTTCTTCGAGAACCAGCACATCAACGCCGTGCAGCATCGCGATTTCGCGGCGCGTTTCGGCGATCTGCACACCCATCCGCTCTATCCCGGCGTGCCGGAAGCGCCGGAGATGTTCATTCTCGACAACCACGCGAGCAATCCGACGGACAATGATGCGTGGCACACGGATGTGACCTTCATCGAGACGCCGCCGCTGGGCGCGGTCCTGTATGCGAAGCTACTGCCGGAAAATGGCGGCGACACCTGCTGGGCGAACATGCAGGCCGCTTATGAAGGGCTGTCGAAGCCGCTGCAGAAATTCTTGTCCGAACTCGATGCGGTGCATGATTTCAATCGCGGCTTTCCGCAGACAGGCCAGGTTGCCAAGCAGGCCGGCAAGGATAAGGCCGAGAAGGCGCGTGAAGAACATCCGCCCGTCATCCATCCCGTCGTGCGCACGCATCCGGAAACAGGCGCGGACAGCCTGTTCGTGAACTATGGCTTCACCGACCGCATCAAGGGCTTGCGCCGCAACGAAAGCGATGCGCTGCTCAACATGCTGTTCGTGCATGTGCAGAAGCCGGAATTCCAGGTGCGCTGGAAATGGAAGCCGAACGCTATCGCCTTCTGGGACAATCGCATCACGCAGCATTACGCGGTGAACGATTATCTGCCCGCGCGCCGCGTCATGCATCGCGCGACGATTATCGGCGACCGGCCATATAACCGCGCGCGCAAGCCTGCGGACGTGAAGATCGCTGCCGAATAAAAACTAGCGGCCTTTGAAAACGGGTTGGCGCTTTTGAACGAAGGCCAGCATACCTTCCTTGGCATCTTCGCTGCGGATGAGCGGCAAAAGCTGCAGATAGACGTGGTGCACATGTTCGCCGAAAGGTTCGCTCAATCCCATGCGCATCATGCGTTTCGCGGCCTGCACCGCCAGCGGCGCATTGGCGGCGATCTCTGTCGCGAGCGCGCGGGCTTCCTTCAGCAAGTCCGCATCCGGAACGACTTTCGCAACCAGCCCCAATTCCAGCGATTGCTCGGGTGTAAGCGTGCGTCCAGTGAAGATGAGTTCCGCCGCTTTCTGCCAGCCGAGCAAGCGCGGCAAAAGCCATGTGCCGCCGGATTCCGGAAGGATGCCGCGCTTGCAGAAGGAGAGCGCGAGCTTGGCCGATTGCCCCATGATGCGAATATCGCAACCGATGGCCGTATCCGCGCCGTAGCCGGCCGCGCCGCCGTTGATGGCGCAGATAATCGGCGTGTTGATGTCGTGCAGAACGGTCGGCGGGGCAGAGCGCAGGTCGATGTCGGTTGCACTCACGCCGCTCTCGCCGACCGATTGCTGGCCGGAGGTCTGAAGCTTCAGATCCAGACCCGCGCAGAACGCGCGGCCCTTTCCGGTCAGGATGATGCAACGCACTTGGGGATCGCGGTCGGCCTCCAGCAGATAGTCGGACAGCGCGCGCAGCATCGGGCCGGAGATCGTGTTCATCCGGTCCGGTGCATTCAGTGTGATGGTCGCGATATGCTCTGAAACTTCGTAGAGCACTTCATCGTCGTCGATGCGCTTGTCCATGGCGTCTCTCCCGCGGCGTTCGGAAAAGACTAGGCCTGAAAATCCCTGCTGACGAGATTTACGCTACGTCCGCCGTTACGTTGGCGGCGGCGAATGCATATAGGACTGCACCAGTGATCCGGCGATCAGCCGCCATCCGTCCACCAGCACAAAGAATATGAGTTTAAAGGGCAGCGATATGATCGTCGGTGGCAGCATCATCATGCCCATCGACATCAGGATGGATGCGACCGCCATGTCGATGATGAGGAACGGCACGAAGATCAGGAACCCGATCTCGAAGGCGCGTTTGAGCTCCGATAGCATGAAAGCGGGGGCCAGCGTGGTGACATCCACCTGCAGCGGATCTTTCGGCACCGGCGTCTTGCGCATGTCGAGGAACAGCTTGAGATCGGCATCGCGCACATGGGCGAGCATGAATTTCTTCATCGGCACCATGGCCTTGGTCATGGCGTCCTCGGTCGTCATGGTCCCGGCGATCATCGGCTGCACGCCGATGGCGGTACGCAACAGCGACAGCACCACCACGATGCGCACGAAACTCGTCATCATGATGAGGATGGACGGCGCCAGGCTCAGAATGGTGATAAGCGCGATGATCTGGACCATGCGGTCCGTGAACATGCCGCCCGACATGTCGATGGAGATCGCGGAGGAGCCCGCGCCCGCGGCGGCGGCCGCAGCCGGCGCTGCGGCAAAGGCCACGCTGGGGACGAGCAGAAGCATCGCCATAACAGCGAAGCCGAGAAGGCGCTTGTTCATACGGCGCTCTCCGGCGTCATTGTAAGGGGCTGTGCATGGTCTTGCAGCAGCGCGGCGGGAATTCCGTTCTCGACGACGCTCGCGCCTTGCGGTCCCACAAGAAGAAGGTGCTCCACGCCGTCGCGGCGCAGGAGAAAGAGTTTGTGCCGCGGGCCGATCATCAGCGTCTCGACGACGCCCAATCTTTTCTGCGCGGTGGTTCCGACGATGCCGGGTGCCGGGCAGAAACATCCACGTCGTTAAGCGGCGCTTAATCGTTCGGGCGCAATCTGGCGTTCCTTAAGGCTAATTCTTCGTAAAGGAGGGGCTCATGCAGATTGCCGATATCCCGCTTCTGGGAATGTTGCGCGAGCGCATGTCGTGGCTGAACGCCCGTCAGGACACGCTTTCGCAGAACGTCGCGAACGCGGACTCGCCGGGTTATCTCGCGCGCGACCTGAAGCCGATGAATTTCGACGACATGATGAAGCGCTTGAACGGGGGCGACAAGTCGGCGGGTCTTCTCACCACCGATCCGCACCACATCAGCATCACCGCGTCGCAATCGAGCACGTATGCGGGACAGGATTCGCCGGATACCGAAGCCAGCATAACCGGCAACACAGTTTCGCTTGAATCCGAAATGATCAAGGTCTCCGAGACGCAGGCGCAATTCGCCGCTGCGACCAATCTTTATTCCAAAGCCATCTCGATGATGCGCACCGCAATCGGCAATCCGTAGGAGTGAACTGATATGGATCTGAATGCTTCCATGGTGATCGCGGCGTCGGGCATGCGGGCTCAGTCGAGCCGCATGCGCACGATCGCGGAAAATATCGCCAACGCCAATTCCACCGCCTCGACGCCGAACGGCGATCCCTATCGCCGCAAGGTGGCGACCGTGAAATCCGATTTCGATCGCGACCTCGGCGCTTCGCTGGTGCAGGCGGGCAAGCCGATAGACGACATGAGCGAATTCCGCTCGCAATACGATCCGGGCAATCCGGCCGCCGACAAGCAGGGCTATGTGAAGCTGCCCAACGTCAATCCGCTGGTCGAAGTGATGGACATGCGCGAGGCGCAGCGCTCCTACGAGGCCGACCTCAATGTGATGGAAGCGACGAAATCCATGCTCGCGCGCACCGTCGATCTTCTCAAGCGCTAGGAGACTAAGCGATGGCCATTGCAGCAGTAGCATCCGCCGCCTATCAGGCCGCCGCCAAAATGGGCGGTGCCGCGGCATCGTCCGCTGCTTCGCCCACGGGCGCGGGCTTCGGCGATTTTCTTACCAGCGCCATGAAAGACGCCATCGGCACGATGAAAGGCGGCGAGCAGGCCGCGGCCCAGCAAGCGGCCGGCAAGGGCGACATGGTCAGCGTCGTCAACGCCGTCAACCAGGCCGAGCTCACCCTGGATACCGTCGTCGCCGTCCGCGACAAGGTCATCACGGCTTACCAATCCATCATGCAGATGCCGATCTAACGAAAGCGCCATCATGACATCCGCCGATTCCATCGACTTTGCGCGCCAGAGCATCTGGGTTCTTCTGGAAATCGCAGCACCCGCCATGCTGGCCGCGCTCGTCGTCGGCCTTGCCGTCGGCCTGTTGCAGGCGCTGACGCAGATCCAGGAACAGACGCTGGTCTTCGTGCCGAAGATCATCGCGATTTTCCTGGTGCTTCTGATCTCGCTGCCTTTCGCGGGTTCGGCGATGAATTCCTTGATGACCGATGTCGCCACGCGTATCGCAGCCTATTAGCGGGCGCCCGTGACCATCCATCTCAACGATCTGTCGGGACAGGTTCTTCTCTACTTTCTCGTCTTCGCGCGCGTGGGCAGCATGGTCATGCTCCTGCCGGCGATCGGCGATGCGGGCGTTCCTGCGCGTGTTCGTTTGGCGTTGGCGCTGGCGATTTCCTTCGCCATGGCGCCTGCGCTTGCCGGCGCCTATCCGCATGTCGCGGCCAACTCACCCATCGCGCTCGGTGTGCTGCTGATGCAGGAAGTCGTTGCCGGTCTTCTCGTCGGCGGCATGGCGCGCATCATCATGGCGGCGCTGTCGGTCGCCGGCCAGTTGATTGCGACGCAGACCGGTCTTGCCTACACACAAACTATCGATCCCACCTTCGGCGAGCAGGGCGCCATCGTCGGCACCTTCTTCAGCATGCTGGGTGTGGTGCTGATCTTCGCGACCAACCTTCATCACCTTGCCATCGGTGCGATTCATGGCAGCTATGCCATGATCCCGCCCGGCGCGGCGCTGCCTTATGGCGATATGGCGCAGGAAGCGATCAATCTGGTCAGCGGCACGTTCGCGCTCGGCCTGGAACTGGCTGCGCCGTTCCTGGTGTTCGGCGCGGCCGTGAATACCGGCATCGGATTGCTGGCGCGTCTTGTGCCGCAGATCCAGGTTTTCTTCATCGCGCAGCCGGTCAACATCCTTTCGGGTTTTTTCCTGATGATGCTGTTGATGGGCTCGTTGATGACATTGTTCCTCAATTATTACGCCACCGAGATGGGACGCTTCCTAGGCTGATCCCATGGCAGATAACGAAGACAAAGCTTCACAAACAGAAGAACCCACCCAACGAAGGCTGGATGAAGCCGAAAAACACGGCGACATCGTCAAATCCACCGAGGTCACGACCTTCGTGGTGCTTCTGGGCGGCACGCTTTCCATCGCGATCTTCGGTCATTCCACGGCGCAAACGTTCACGCGCACCTTCCAGATGTTTCTGGAACAGCCCGATCAGATCACCGTCGATGCCGCCAGCGTCCTTGTACTCTTCCGGCATATCGTTCTGGCCGTTGCCGTGATGCTCGGGCCCATCTTCGCCGTGCTCGCCGGAATGGGTTTGGCCAGCCATCTGGTGCAGCACCGGCCATCGATTTCCCTTGAGCGCATCGCGCCGAATTTCTCGAAGCTCTCGCCGCTCTCCGGCCTCAAGAAGATGTTCGGGCTGGAAGGCGTCATCAATCTGGGCAAGGGACTCATCAAGATCGTCATCGTCGGCACCGTGCTGTGGACAGTCTTGTGGCCCGAGCGCGGCAATCTCGAAGGGCTGCTGACGCACGGTCCCGAGCAGATCGCAAGCGACATGATCTACCTGATCATGAAGCTCCTGATTGCGACGCTCAGCATCCTCGCCGTCATCGCCGTGCTCGACTATGCGCTGCAGCGCTTTCGCTTCCTGCAGCGCAACCGCATGAGCAAGCAGGAGATCAAGGAAGAATACCGCCAGACCGAAGGCGATCCCGCCGTGAAGGCGAAGGTCAAGCAAATCCGCCAGGAACGCGCGCGCCGGCGCATGATGGCGGCGGTGCCCGAAGCCACGGTCGTCATCATGAACCCGACTCACTATGCCGTCGCGCTCAAATATGAGTCCGGCAAGATGGCGGCGCCCATCTGCGTGGCCAAGGGTGTGGACGCACTTGCCCTTAAAATCCGCGAAGTCGCCGAGGAACATGAGGTGCCGGTGGTCGAAAACCCACCGCTCGCCCGCGCGCTCTATGCCACCGTCGAGATCGACGAACAGGTTCCGGCCGAGCAGTTCAAAGCCGTGGCCCAGGTTATCGGCTATGTCATGAAGCTGACCGGCAAGATCAGGCCCAACTAGCTGCGTCAAAACGGGGCGAAAAAAGCGGGCCGTTCGCGTAATATCGATTCGTGACGGTCCGCGCCCTGACTCTTGGAAATTATGGCCTCCCCGCCGGCGCCTGGCGCTGGGCGGCGATGGGCTTTGTCATCCTCGCGCTGGCGGCGGCCGGCCTGGCGGTCGGCGCGCCGGATGCATCGCGCTGGGCGGGGGTCGCGCTGCTTGCGGGCATCGGCGCCGTCGCCTCCATCTTCTTATATGCGATCTGGCCCCGCGAAGCGGTGAGCGCCGATGAAGCGCGGCTCATCGCCGAAGCCGCCGCGCGCGCCAATGTCGCCTGGGCGGTGACAGGCGCGGACGGCGCGGTTATCGACTGCAACGATATCTATCGCGGCATGTCCGGCACGGCCAAAGACGATGCGCCGCCACCGCCGGAACTTGCGCTGGGAAACGAGGCGTCCGCCGCCACGCTGTATCGCCTCACCAAGAGCGCCGCAGATCGCGAACAGCGCGAAGAAACCTTCTCCATCGGTGGCGGGATCGAGATCACCGCCGCGGTGCGTCCGTTGGCCAACGGCACGTCGGCGTGGTGGTTCGCGCCGCGTCTCGTCGTGCATGATGTTGCGCCGCGCGGCGCTGCCCCGACGGTTTCGCCGCAACTTGCCACAGCCGTTTTCCGCGACGCGCCGGTCGGCGTTGCCATCGCCGACGCCGATGGGCGGATCGTGGAGGCGAACAATGCCTTCGCCGAATTCCTGAACGCTGGGGCGGGGCGCAATATCGGCGATCTCGTCGAAGCCGCCGACAAGGCGACGGTGCTGGATTTGCTGCTGAAGGCGAAGGACAAGGCGCATGGCAATGCCGCGGAGCTTCGCCCCATCGGCCAGCCGGAGCGCATGGCCGAACTCTATGCCGCGCCTGCCAATGTCGGGGCCTCTTCAAGTTCTGGCCGCGTCATTCTCTATCTGGTCGATGTTTCCGATCAGAAGGCGCTGGAAACGAAATTCGCGCAGTCGCAGAAGATGCAGGCGGTGGGCAAGCTTGCGGGCGGCGTGGCGCACGACTTCAACAACATTCTCACCGTCATCATCGGCAATTCCGAATTCCTGCTGATGCGCCACACCGCGGGCGATCCGTCATTTAACGAGATCAATCTCATCCATCAGGATGCGTTGCGCGCCGCCAATCTGGTCAAGCAGCTTCTCGCCTTCAGCCGCGAGCAGACGATGCAGCCCAAGGTGCTGGCGCTGAACGGCGCCATCGCCGAAATGCATCAATTGCTCAGCCGCCTCGTCGGCGAAGGCATTGAGATCAAGCTGGAGAACGCGCCGGACCTGTGGCCCATCAACGCCGATGAATCGCAACTTACGAACGCGATCATGAATCTCGTCGTGAATGCGCGCGACGCGATGCCCAAGGGCGGCACCATCACCATTCGCACCGCGAACCAAAGCGTGCCGCAAGCCACCGCCCTCGGCACCGCGATCATGCCGGCGGACGATTATGTGCGCATCGATGTCGCCGATCAGGGCAGCGGCATCGCCAAGGAGCATATCGGCAAAATCTTCGATCCGTTTTTCACGACAAAGCCGGTCGGGCAGGGCACCGGCCTTGGGCTTGCGACGGTGTACGGCATCGTCAAGCAGACCGGCGGTTACATCACCGTCGATAGCGAATTGAACAAGGGCACGACATTCTCGATCTTCCTGCCGCGCTTCAAAGGCGAAATGCCGGTGGCGCAGGTGGAAAGCGCGCCGGCGCGCGACATCACCGGGCAGGACACGGTGCTGCTGGTGGAAGATGAAGAAGCGGTTCGCAGCTTCGCGGCGCGCGCCTTGCGCGTGCGCGGCTACAAGGTTCTGGAAGCACCGGGCGGCGAGGAAGCACTGGAACTGGTGCGCAACCATCCCGGCCCCATTCATCTTCTGATCACCGACGTGGTGATGCCCCCTTTCGGCCTCAAGCAATTGGCGGCGAAGGTGAAGGACGTCTTGTCCGCCGCGCCCGCGACGAAGCACTGATTTTGCACTGCACCTAACGGAAATGTGTCCGTCGCGGGTTCGCCGTAGCGGCTAGAGTTCGCGCGCCTTTCGGGAGAATCTTCCATGAAAAAGATATTGCTTGGCGCTGCGCTGGTGCTTGCGCTCGGCGGGGCCGCGATCGCGGCGGCGCCGGATTATGTTGCCAAAGCCGTCAGCGACACGGCTCGGCCCAAGACCGACACGGATCGCGACGCGTTGCGCCTTCCTGCCGATACGATTGCGTTTGCCGGCGTGAAGCCCGGCATGAAAGTCGCCGAACTGTTTCCGGGTGGCGGTTACTTCACGCGCATGCTCAGCGATGTTGTCGGCCCGGCCGGGCACATCTACGGGATCGAAAATGCGAAATGGGACGATGGCTCCGACGCGAAAGTCGCCGCCGAACCCAATCACAAGAACGTCTCCATCCAGATCGTGAAATTCGGCGAATTTGATCTGCCGGAGAAGGTGGATCTGTTCTGGATCACGCAGAACTATCACGACCTGCACATCGCCAAATACGGCAAGGTGGATATGGCCGCGTTCAACAAGCATGTGTTCGATTCGCTGAAGAAAGGCGGCACCTATTTCATTCTCGATCATCAGGCCAATCCCGGCACCACCGAGGCCGATATCGAAAAGCTGCACCGCATCGAGAAGGCGCAAGTGATCCGCGAAGTCGAAGCCGCTGGGTTCAAGCTGGCGGGCGAGGGCAATGCCCTGCACCGCCCCGGCGACGATCACACCAAGTCGATCTTCGATAAGTCCATCCAGGGCCACACCGATCAGTACATGCTGAAATTCGTGAGACCTTAGGCGGCGCACGCTTCCAGACATCTTGCGCGGCCGGTGGATGATAAGGCGCCGGCGCGCTACTGTTCTGTCGCCGGGGAAGACGTCACCTGGGTGGCCCGCACGCCGGCGGGCCATGACATCTTTATGCTGAGGTGATTGTGCGCCCACTCGCAATCCTGATCGCCGCGCTCGCCCTCACGCCCATCGCGCAGGCATTCGCCATGTCCTGTCCATCGCATGGCTCTGAAATGGCGCGCACCGAATTGCTGTTCGGCGCGGGGCAGGTCGGCATGGCGCAATGGCAGAGATTTCTCACGCGCGAAGTGACGCCGCGTTTTCCGGACGGGCTGACAGTCCTGGGCGGATACGGCCAGTGGAAAGCGCCGAACGGAGCGACGCCTACAAAAAGCAATTCCACCAGCTCTCGGTGATGCGGGTGGACAGCGTGGATTGCATCTCGTTTTGACGGCCAGGCCGGCAATCTCCGCGAGAATCTTGCGGGTATTCCGGTTGCTTTCCGGCCTCCTGAGTCGGCGGCGGAAACAGCGCCAGACCGATTCCATCATTCTCCAGAACGGTTCTAGAACAAGATGGTGTATTTCGACGCCGAATCAGCACCTTAACTAGCGGCTTGCCAACAAGAACAAAAGCGATACATTCGCCTTCGTTGCGCGCCGGTGGGCGGCATGCAAAGAAGGAGAAACCAGTCATGGCAGCCTCGAAGGAAGCGGTTTTGCGCGTTGTGGGCAAAGATAAAGGCAAGGACGACAACAGCGAACGCAAGCGCGCGCTGGAAGCGGCGCTGAGCCAGATCGACCGCGCCTTCGGCAAGGGCAGCGTCATGAAACTGGGCGCCCGCGAAGCGGCGGCCGATGTGCAGGATGCGGTGTCCACCGGATCGCTCGGCCTCGATATCGCTCTCGGCATCGGCGGATTGCCCCGCGGCCGCGTGATCGAAGTTTACGGCCCGGAATCGTCGGGCAAGACGACCCTCGCGCTGCATGTCGTGGCCGAGATTCAGAAGAAGGGCGGCATCGCGGCCTATGTGGACGCGGAACATGCGCTCGATCCGATTTATGCCCGCAAGCTCGGCGTCGACATCGACGAAATGCTGATCTCCCAGCCGGACACGGGCGAGCAGGCGCTGGAAATCACCGACACGCTGGTGCGTTCGGGTGGCGTCGATATCGTGGTCATCGACTCGGTCGCCGCGCTGACGCCGAAAGCCGAACTCGAAGGCGAGATGGGCGATTCCCTTCCCGGCCTGCAGGCCCGCCTGATGAGCCAGGCGCTGCGCAAGCTGACCGGCAGCATTTCCAAGTCGAACACCATCGTCCTCTTCATCAACCAGATTCGCATGAAGATCGGCATCATGTTCGGCAATCCCGAAACGACGACCGGCGGCAATGCGCTGAAATTCTACGCGTCCGTGCGCCTCGACATCCGCCGCATCGGCGCGATCAAGGATCACGACGAAGTGGTGGGCAATCAGACGCGCGTGAAAGTGGTCAAGAACAAGGTGGCGCCGCCCTTCAAACAGGTCGAGTTCGACATCATGTACGGCCAGGGCATTTCCAAGACCGGCGAGCTGCTCGATCTCGGCGTGAAGGCGAACATCGTGGAGAAATCCGGTTCGTGGTTCTCCTATGACGGCGAGCGCATCGGCCAAGGCCGCGAATCCGCGAAGACCTTTCTGAAAGAGCATCCGGAAACCGCCGACAAGATCGAAGCTGCCATCCGCGGCAGCATGGGTCTGATCGGGGAAGTTCTGGCCCATGGCGACGACAAGGACGACGACGCCGAAGAAGAGTGATTTTCCCGCCGGGACAGGCGGGCTGACATTTTGAGGTTTGCCTGTTCCCTACTGGCATGGGGAACGGCTCCTGAAGGGGTGGTTCGCAAGAGCCACCCCTTCATCCTTTCAAGGCCTTTTTCTTTCCTGCGATTTCAAGCCACTACGCCGCTCAAAATGCCGCTTTTCCCGGCGCTTCTATCCGTCGGAGCCATGCTCTAGAACACCCCGCGAAGCTTGCTGATGTCGCCGATCTCACTGGCGCCGACGCGCGCGCCGCCATCGACGCCGCGCATGACGCCTTCCCGGCGTGGAAAAAGAAGACCGCGAAAGAACGCGCCGCACTGCTGCGCAAATGGTTCGAGCTCATCATGGCCAACCAGGAAGATCTCGCAGCCATCATGACCGCCGAACAGGGCAAGCCGCTGGCCGAGACGCGCGGCGAAGTCGCCTATGGCGCCTCGTTCATCGAATGGTTTGCCGAAGAGGGCAAGCGCATCTATGGCGATGTGATCCCCACCAATGTCGCCGGCCGCCGCCTCATCGTTCTAAAGCAGCCCATCGGCGTCGTCGCCGCGATCACGCCATGGAATTTTCCCAACGCGATGATCACACGCAAATGCGCGCCCGCGCTGGCCGCCGGCTGCACCTTCGTGATCAAGCCCGCCGGTGAAACGCCGCTCTCCGCGTTGGCCCTAGCCGAACTCGCGCATCGCGCGGGAATCCCAAAAGGCGTGTTCAATGTGGTGACGACGAGCAAGTCGTCCGAAGTTGGCCTGGAACTCACACAGAGCCCCAAGGTCGCCAAATTCTCCTTCACCGGATCGACGGAAATCGGAAAGCTGCTGATGAAGCAGTGCGCCTCGACGGTGAAGAAGGTTTCGCTGGAGCTGGGCGGCAACGCGCCTTTCATCGTGTTCGACGACGCCGATCTGGATGCCGCCGCCGATGGCGCGATGCTCTCCAAATTCCGCAACATGGGCCAGACCTGCGTTTGCGCGAACCGCATTTTGGTACAGGACAAGGTCTATGACGCCTTCGCCGAAAAGCTTTCGGCGCGCATCGCCAAGCTGAAAGTCGGCGACGGTTTCGAAGACGGTGTCACGCAAGGCCCGCTCATCACCGAAGATGCGGTGGAGAAAGTCGAGAAGCTTCTGAAAGACGCCACCGCGCATGGCGCCAAAATCACCATGGGCGGCAAGCGCGTGAAGGGCCAGTTCTTTGAGCCGACTCTGGTGAAGGACGTGACGCCTGCAATGGACATCGCCAAAACCGAAATCTTCGGCCCCGTCGCGACACTCTTCCGCTTCAAGACCGACGACGAAGCCATTCGCATTTCCAACGACACCGAATTCGGCCTGGCTGCCTATTTCTACGCCCGCGATGTCGGCCGCATCTTCCGCGTTGCGGAAGCTCTGGAATACGGAATCCTCGGCATCAACGAAGGCATCATCTCCACGGAAGTGGCGCCGTTTGGCGGGATGAAGGAATCGGGCATCGGCCGCGAAGGTTCGAAATACGGCATCGAAGACTATGTTGAGATCAAATATCTGGCCCTCGGCGGCCTTGGAGACATCTGAATGATTCCGCGTTACTCCCGCCCGGAGATGGTTTCGATCTGGTCGGACGAAACCAAATACCGCATTCATTTCGAGATCGAAGCGCACGCCGCCGATGCAATGGCGGAAATGGGTGTGATCCCGAAAGAGGCCGCCGCGGAAATCTGGAAGAAGGGCAATGCCGCCACCCTCGATCCGGCGCGTATCGTCGAGATCGAGAAAGAGACGCGGCATGAAACCATCGCCTTCACCACGCATCTGGCGGAACTGATCGGTCCTGCCGCGCGCTTCGTGCATCAGGGCATGACATCGTCGGACGTGCTGGACACCACGACCGCCGTGCAGTTGACGCGCGCCACAGACATCCTGATCGCGGACGTGGATCTATTGCTCGCCGCGCTGAAGAAACGCGCGCTGGAACACAAATACACGCCGACCATCGGGCGCAGTCACGGCATTCACGGCGAGCCGACGACATTCGGGCTGAAGCTTGCCGGCTTCTATGCCGAGTTCCTGCGCAACAAGGAGCGGCTGAAAGCGGCGCGCGCGGAAGTGGCCACGACCATGATCTCCGGGGCGATGGGCACCTTCGCCAATGTCGATCCGCGTGTCGAAGCCCATGTCGCGGCGAAGCTGGGTCTGCGTTTTGAACCGGTGTCCACCCAAGTCATCCCGCGCGATCGTCACGCCGCCTATTTTGCGGCGCTGGCGGTGGTGGCAAGTTCGCTGGAGCGGCTGGCCACCGAAGTGCGTCACCTGCAACGTACCGAAGTGGTGGAGGCGCAAGAATTCTTCGCGGAAGGGCAAAAGGGTTCCTCCGCGATGCCGCACAAGCGCAATCCGATCCTGAGCGAAAACGTGGTCGGCCTGGCGCGCGTGGTGCGGTCTTATGCAATGCCCGCGTTCGAGAACGTCGCGCTCTGGCACGAGCGGGACATGTCGCATTCTTCGGTCGAACGGTTTATCGCGCCGGACGCGACCATCACGCTGGATTTCGCGCTGGCACGCATGGCGGGCGTTATCGACAAGCTCTTGATCCGCGCCGACCGGATGCAGAAGAACCTGGATCTGACGCAAGGCATCGTACATTCCCAGCGTGCGCTGCTGGCGCTCACGCAAGCGGGCATCGAACGCGAGGCGGCCTACAAATTGGTGCAATCGAACGCGATGCGGGCATGGGCCGGCGAAGGCACGCTGCTCGAATTGTTGAAGGCCGATCCGGCGGTTTCGAAGGCGGTGCCGGCGAAATCGCTCGAAGCGATGTTCGATAACGACTACCACTTCAAGCACGTCGACACGATCTTCGAGCGCGTCTTCGGCGCGGCCTGATCCGCCGTTCCCGGCCTTGTTTCCGCCAAGCCCCCGCCTATGTCATGGACATGCGCGGGGCGTCCCGCGCCTTGGGAGGGAGCCATGAATCTCGGGAATTTCGCGTCCAAGCGCCTGTTTTCGTTGGGCGCTGTGGTCGTTTGCACCGTCGGCCTGTCCGGCTGTTTCGATCTTTCGCAGAAGGTTGCCATCGGCGGCGACGGCTCGGGCGGCTATCAGATTTCGGTCGCGGCGGACGGCATCGTGGGCGAGGGAATTCGCAAGCACCATGCCGATATCGATTTCGACGACGACATGCCGCTTCACACGCGCGTCTCCGTTGTGGACGGCAAGACGGTGCAGACCAGCGGCACCGCCTTCCATGACCTTTCGGATCTCAGGCTTTCGGACGAGACCATCAGCCTGCATGTGAAAGGCAAGAAGCTGCTCGGACTCGGCGGCACGCAGGTTAACTTCCACCGCTCCTTCAATATCGATCGCGCGCGCCATCATCATGATGAGGATTCAGACGATCACATCGGCAGGGACGTTCTCACCTCGATGTTCGGCGATCATACCTACACGTTCAGCGTCTGGCTGCCGGGCTCCATCGATCACATCAATCCGCTCTATGTCGGCGACCGCGAAGTGAAGCCGGTCATCACGCAGAGCGGCAACGGCCATCTCATCGCCTGGCGGATGAAGCTGACCGATATGTTCCTCGCTAACGAACTCGACTTCGATGTCGATTTCACCGCGCACGGCAATTTCCACGACACGCAGACGCGTTGGGCCGAACATCACCGGCATCATCATCACAGCGACGAAACGTGATTTTTGGCTCCGCAAGGCGCAGATGATTACTCGATTCCGAAGATGACCATCGCAGAAGTTATTTCTGTTTTATTCGAGCGCCCAAATATTGCTCGATCTGACGGGCATCGTACACGTTGGGCGGTGCGTCCGCCGGTTTCACGCCGCTATACATTTTTACGATGACGTCTTCTCCCGGCTTGACGAAAGCGAACGTCGATCCGGGAGTCGTATATGTGTGCGTGGTTGTTTGACCGTAGATGTTGTTTCCCACAATCGACGCGTTTCCGGTGGTGTAGGATGTTGTCTGGCCGGGAACATAAAAGGCGCCGCTACGAGACGCGTCGGATGCACTTACAAGAACAAAAAAATCGTATCCATCTGCCAATGTCTCATCAGCGGCTTTGAGCAGCACATACTGTTGAATGGTGGCCGCGGCTGTGTACGCGTTGCCCGTCCCTGATATTTGGACGGTGTTGGTGTCTATTCGAGTCGCGGAAACACCGCCGAGTAGGCCCATGTCCTGATAAGGAGTGGAACAGGCGGTCAGTCCAGCTATCAACAGAAAAGCCGCTATTCTCTTTAGCATATAGCCCCCCGACTATTGGTGTTAGAATGCATACAGAGAAGCTTTACTGTCGAATTCTGTCAATCCTCCAGAGAAAACGCGATCACTTGATCGCCGCGCTTTGTGTCGAGCTTGGAGTGGCCGCCGGCAGCGATCACCACATACTGCTTGCCTTTCCACATATAGGTCATCGGCGTCGCCTGTCCGCCCGCGGGCAAACGGCCCTTCCACAATTCCTTGCCGCTCTTCGCATCGAATGCGCGGATGTAATCGTCCATCGCAGCGCCGATGAAGACGAGCCCGCTCGCCGTTACCATGGGGCCGCCGAGGTTGGGCGATCCCACCGTGCCGAGCAGATATTCGGAGAAGGGCGCCATATCTTCGGTGGTGCCCAATGGCACCGACCAAAGAATCTTCCCCGTATGCATATCGACCGCATGCAATTGTCCCCAAGGCGGTGGATTACACGGAATATGGAACGGTGAAAGCATCGTCTGGCGCATCATGCCGAATGGCGCGCCATCATTGGGCGATACTTCGGTGTCCTGAAACCGCTCGCGCGTCGCGTCGAAATCCTTGCGCTTGATCAACGTGACCAGGTGCATGACGTTCGATGTGTTCACATAGACGATGTCGTGCGCCTGATCGAAGGCAAGGCCGCCCCAATTCGTGCCACCGCCGGTGAAAGGATAGACGATCGTGCCTTGCAGGCTGGGCGGTGTGTAAAGCCCGTCATGCCGCGCCTTGGCGATCATGTCGCGGCACTTGCCGCGATCCCAGAAGGTCAAACCATAGGCGTCTTCCGGCGTGATATGGTTTGCCGCGAGCGGCGCAGGAGCAATCGGTATTGGCTGCGTCGGCGAAAGCTTTTCGCCGGGTGCGCCGCCTTGCGGCACCTTGCGCTCGACAACCGGAATGAGCGGCTGGCCGTTCGTGCGATTGATCGTGAACAGCAATCCCTGCTTCGTCGGCTGCAGCACGGCGGGAACGGTTTTTCCTTTATACGTCACCATGCCAAGCGTCGGCTGCGCGGGAATGTCATAGTCCCAGACGTCGTGATGTGTCGTCTGAAACGACCACGCCACGCTGCCGTCATTCACATGCAGCGCGACGATGGAGTTCGCATATTTGCCGCTGCCCACGCGCAGCCCACCCCAGAAATCGGTGCTGGCGCTGGAGACCGGCAGGATCACGAGACCCTGCTTCTCGTCCACGCTCATCGGCGCCCACACGTTTGCCGCGCCACCGCGGAATCCCTTCGGCTCATCGGCCAGGGGATCGAACGCCCATTTCGCCGCGCCCGTCACCGCATCGAACGCATGCACGGTGCCGCGCAATTCATCGACTTTCTGGTTGTCGTCGATAGAGGAACCGACGATCACCACGCCATGCGTCACCACCGGCGCGGATGTCGTGTGGATGCGCCCGAAGCGCTTGCCTTCGATCTGCTGTCCCGGCGGAATAATGACGGTGCCGTTATTGCCGAACGCCGGGCAGGGCTTTCCGGTCTTCGCATCCAGCGCAATCAGCCGGCGGTCCGCGGTGTTGAGATAGATGCGGGTCGCGCACAATCCGGTCACACCTGGCATCACGGCATAGGCCACGCCGCGGCAGATGAAATCGTTGGGATAGCGCATATCGATGTTGAGCTTCGGGTCGAAGCGCCAGATCGGCTTTCCGGTGCCCGGGTCGAGCGCGCTCACCTCGTTGAAGGGCGAGCAGACATAGAGCTTGCCGCCGCCCAGGATTGGCGTGTTCTCGAAGGAGGCGCGTCTCATGGCGCCGCCCTTGGTTTGCATGTCCCCAGTGGAGAAGCTCCAGGCCTGCTTCAGGTTGGTGACATTGGCGGGTGTGATCTGGCTGGCGGAGGAGAATCGCTGTCCGCCCTCGTCGCCGCCGTAATAGCCCCAGCCGGTCCCGGCCTTCGCGCCCGTCCCGGCAAGGATCAGTATCCCCGCCACCACAACCGCCTTCAGCACATCGCCTCTACGCATTCGCCTCTCCCGCATCGCGTGCCAGCCATCCTATATTCAGGCCATGTCCGGCGTTCCGTCCGATCCCCAATCTGTGTTGCCCGCTGCCCGCTCGAAAGAGGCCGGGGGCGGATCGCGCGGGATAAGTGATGTCTGGCAATGGCTTGGGATCAGCGGCGACGCGGTAGGGACGAGCGGAACGCTACGGCGGACCTTCCTCTACAGCTTCGCTTCGGCGGCCACGCTGGTGGCGGTGGTCAATATCATCAATGTCATCACCGATACGCGCGATCTGCCGCTGGCGGGCCTGGCGGGCCCGATCGTCTGGGAAGGTTCAAGCTGGGTCACGCTGATGGCCTTCTTCTGGATTCCCTGGATCGGCTACCGGCTCGCGCCGCCTTTCACCCGCCCGCGCTGGAAGCTTTTGGCCCATATCCCCCTGGCCGTTCTGTTCTCCCTTGTTCATGTCTGGGGCTTCGTCCAGTTGCGCACGCTCGTCTATTGGCTGGCCGGAGATCACTATCGCGCGGGCAGCTTCTGGCCGAATTTCGGCTACGAAATCCGTAAGGATGTACTCGCTTACGCGCTATTCGTGGCGGGGTTCACGCTGATCGAGCATCTGCTGCGCCAGCAGCAGCTCATCGATATGCCGGGCCAGACGCTCACTTTCGACATCCGCGACGGCGCCAGGCTCAATCGCGTGCGGCTGGACGAAGTGCTCGCCGTCGCATCGGCGGGAAACTATGTGGAATTCGTGCTGCGCGATGGCCGCAAACTGCTGATGCGCTCGCCGCTGTCGGCGCTGGAAAACGAGCTCGGCCCGCGCGGTTTCCTGCGCACGCATCGTTCGTGGCTGGTGAACGCCAAGGCCATGACGGCGCTCAAGCCCGAAGGCTCCGGCGACTACACGGTGGAATTGGGAAACCTGGAAGCGCCGCTGTCGCGAAGATTTCCAGACGCTCTAGCGAAGCTTCGGGGCGAGTAGCGAATAGACCCTATTCGCTATTCGCTACTCACTTATTTCGTCTCCGCCATCACTTGATCGCCGGCAACGGCAAGCAGTTCTTCCATCTTCTTGCGAATGACATGATCGCTGGTGGCGACTTTCTTCGCATCGAAATCCTTGCGGATTTTGCGAAATACGTCCTCGTCGCCCGCTTCCTCGAAATCGGCGGCCACGACCTCCTTGGCATAGGCATCCGATTCGGCCCCGGAAACGCCCATTTCCCCGGCCGCCCACTGGCCCAGAAGCTTGTTCCGGCGCGCCATCACCTTGAAGCGCAGCGCTTCGTCATGCGCCCATTTGGCTTCCGCCGCCTTCTTGCGATCCTCGAATCCGCTACCCATTCGTAACCTCTTGAAAAATATCCCGAAAAACACCACCTGTGGGTGGCGCGATCCACCATAGACCATCAACAGAAATGGCTCTACAGAAGCCTCGTTGCAACCAAGCGCCGCGTTGCTGCACGGGAGCGGCTTCCGCTAAATTGGCTTCCTAGCGGGGGCTGGAAAGCCCCTTTTCTATTTTGGCCCGACTGGAAAAACCATGTCCATGAAACGCCGCCGCCAGATCTACGAAGGCAAGGCCAAGATCCTCTATGAAGGCCCGGAGCCCGGCACCCTCATCACCTATTTCAAGGATGACACCACCGCGTTCGACGCCACCAAGAAAGCGGTGCTCGACGGCAAGGGCGTTCTGAACAACCGCATCAGCGAATATCTGATGACGCAGCTGACGCAGATCGGCGTGCCGACGCATTTCATCAAGCGCCTGAACATGCGTGAGCAGCTGGTGAAGGAAGTCGAAATTATTCCGCTGGAAGTGATCGTGCGCAATGTCGCCGCTGGTTCGCTGTCCAAGCGCCTCGGCATCGAGGAAGGCACGGTCCTGCCGCGTTCGATCATAGAATATTGCTACAAGAACGACGCGCTGCACGATCCGCTGGTGAGCGAAGAGCACATCACCGCCTTCGGCTGGGCCAGCCCGCAGGATCTCGACGACATCGTGAACCTCACGATCCGCATCAACGATTTCCTCTCCGGCCTTTTCCTCGGCGTCGGCATCAAGCTGGTGGACTTCAAGGTGGAGTTCGGCCGGCTTTGGGAAAACGATTACATGCGCATCGTTCTGGCCGACGAGATCAGCCCGGATTCGTGCCGGTTGTGGGACGCACAGTCCAACGAGAAGATGGACAAGGACCGCTTCCGCCGCGATCTGGGCGGCGTGGTCGAAGCCTACAGCGAAGTCGCCCGCCGCCTCGGCATTATGCCGGAGAACGTGCAGGGCGAGAACAAAGGCCCGGTGCTGGTGCGGTAGCGCCGGTGCGCTGAAGTGACTCGCGCATAACTCGTTTGCGCGAACGATGGTGGATTTCCACCCTCCCCTTGAGGGAGGGTCGATAAAATTCGCAGCGCAGCGAAGAATTTTTCGGGGAGGGGGCGTCGGCGCGGTGGGTGAGGTGCGACAGGGCAAGGTGATCGATCTCGAACTGAAAGAGAGCGACGAAGCCAAAGCCCGTGCCTCGCTGAAAGACATGTGCGAGAAGCTCCTCGCCAACACCGTGATCGAGAAATACGAGATCGAGCTGAAGGCATGAAATCTGCCGTCATCGTTTTTCCCGCTTCCAATTGCGACCGCGATGCGCAGACCGCGCTCAAGCAGCTTACCGGCAAAGACCCGCACATGGTCTGGCATCAGGACAGCGCGCTGCCCGATGTCGATCTGGTGGTGCTGCCGGGCGGGTTTTCTTACGGCGACTATCTGCGCTGCGGCGCGATGGCGAGCCAGTCTTCGGTGATGAAGGCGGTGAAGGCGCATGCGGAGAAGGGTGGCGCGGTCGTCGGCATCTGCAACGGCTTTCAGGTGCTGACCGAGACCCACATGCTGCCCGGCGCGCTGATGCGCAACGCCGATCTCAAATTCGTCTGCCGCCCGGTGAAGCTGACGGTGGAGGAAACGCAGTCCGCCTTCACCCGCAAATATTCCAAGGGCCAGCAGATTTCGATTCCGGTGGCGCATGGCGAAGGCAATTACTTCGCGGATGGCGAAACGCTGAACCGCCTCGAAGGCGAGAACCGCGTCGCGTTCCGTTACGCCGAGGGCGATAACCCGAACGGCTCCGCCCGCAACATCGCCGGCATCCTGAACGAGAAGCGCAACGTGCTCGGCCTCATGCCGCATCCGGAGCGCGTCGTCGATCCGCTGCTCGGCGGCGAAGACGGCAAGGCGCTGTTTCAGAGTTTGATCGAGACGTTGTCGTGAGAGGGGTATCGAAAGGATAAAATCCGATGCACAAAGCTTTCGAACGAGAACCGGTCGACGAAAATTGGCTATTTGCTCGTGGGCTTTTGCATGATGCGCGAGTTTTGAAAGTGACCCGTCATGGCGCTGATCTCTTCATCTACATTGACGATCAGTGGTCGAACTTCGACGAGGCGGAGCATCCAAGCGAGAGCGGCGCTTTAATTGTTCAAAATGCTCTTGACGAATTTCGCTGCGATGAGATGGCTCTTCAAGAAATGATTTCAGAAGTTGAGTTATCGAAAACAGAGGCCGGCGATGTGTTAAAGATCGCGGCCTTCGGGCAGCACATCATCGAAGTTCGAGGCGACAACGTATTCTGGCAAAAACTTGAAACGATTAGACTCTGAACAACTTCCATTCGAACTTTGGCCTCTCTAATTAGAAAATGACGTCTGTCCTATGACCGCCATCTCTCCCGAACTCGTCAAAGAACACGGCCTCACCGAGGGCGAATACGCGCATATCAAGCGCCTGCTGAATCGCGAACCGTCTTTCGTGGAACTTGGCATCTTCTCGGTGATGTGGAGCG
>SMFH01000066.1_pt1 | contig 69933 bp, 78 predicted proteins | sample 2456121 | NCBI WGS metagenome assembly SMFH01 (sample SAMN10132613, study PRJNA489261) | soil metagenome | isolation source: day120 antibiotic-silty clay loam soil | place: USA
AGATAACAGAAGGGTTTTGGCCTGTAAACCTTTGGGCGACGCGAAAAAAGCCGCTTTTCCACCTTGAAAAGCAGCTAGATGTTCTATATTTGTTCTTATAGCGCTGCGCCACTCTCGTCAATCCGGAAATGGGGGGAAGGCCGGGGGGGGGGTAGTTCAAAATGTAAATTCGACTGCCTCGCGAACCTCTGACCCACAAAATATGGTGTTGGTGGGGCGCCGATGAAAATCGAAGAACAACCTTCGAGCGATTTCTGTTATAGTTCAAAGCCTTAGTGGAAAAGTGGATTTTGGTGGCATGGCTATCCTGAAAATCGCCCGCATGGGCCATCCGATCTTGGCCCAGAAGGCCGCCGCGGTCGCCAATCCGGCCGATCCGGCGCTGCGCAAGCTCGTCTCCGACATGGTGGAGACCATGATCGACGCCAATGGCGCGGGCCTCGCCGCGCCGCAGGTTCATGTGCCGCTGCGAGTCGTGGTCTTCCAGGCCCCGGCCGAGCGCAGCGACCCGGGCCTCTCCGAAGACGAGAAGTTCGATCACACCGCGCCGCTGACGGTTCTGGTCAATCCCGTGATCGCAGTGCTGGGGACCGAACGCGAAGCGGGATGGGAAGGCTGCCTGTCGGTGCCGGGCCTGCGTGGATTGGTGGAGCGGTCCGCCCATATCCGCTACAGCGGCTACGATCTGGACGGCAAAAAGATCGAGCGCACGGCGCGCGGTTTCCATGCCCGCGTGGTGCAGCATGAATGCGATCACCTGGACGGCATCCTATATCCCAGCCGCATGAGCGACTTGGGCAATCTGATCTTCGAAACCGAAGCGAAGCATTGGATGAAAAACGAATGACGGCGCGCGCGAAGAAACCGGCAAAGCTGGTTACGCGCGAGGATGTTTTGCTCGCTGCGCTGAAGCATGCGCCCTTCGACGGCTTTACCGATTCCGTTCTGGAGCGTGCCGGGAAAGAAGCGGGCGCAAGCAAGGATGAGTTGGCGGGGCTCTTCCCCGAAGGCCCGCTCGATCTCGTCGAAGCCTTTTCGGATTATGCCGACGATCAGATGGACGCGGCATTGGCGAAGAAGAAACTCGCCGCGATGAAGATCCGTGACCGCATCAAGAGCGCGGTGTGGGCACGCATTGATGCGCTGCGCCCGCACAAGGAAGCGGCTCGCCGCGCCGGTGCGTTCCTCACCCTGCCGCCCCATGCCGCGACGGGCGCCAAGCTTCTCTACCGCAGCGTGGACCGCATGTGGCGCGCCGTCGGCGACACCTCGACCGATTTCAATTTCTACACGAAGCGCGCGATCCTTGCGGGCGTCTATTCGGCGACCTTGATGCGCTGGTTCACCGACCAGAGCGAAGACGAAGCGGAGACGAAGGCTTTCCTCGATGCGCGCATCGAGAACGTCATGCAGTTCGAGAAGTTCAAGGCGCAGGTGAAAGAGCGGACGAAAGATCTGCCGTCGCTGTCGGATATACTCGAACGCTTCAGCCCGCGTTCTTGATGGATTAAGAAGAACGCGGCTTCAGATAGGTGATGTGCCCCATCTTCCGGCCCGCGCGGATTTCGCTCTTGCCGTAAAGATGCAGCCCGCCGCCCTTCGCGGCGAGCGCTTTCCAGTCCGCCGCTTCCTCGCCGATGAGATTTTCCATCACGGCGTCGGAGTGCCGTTCGGTCGACCCCAAAGGCCATCCGGCGACGGCGCGGATGTGGTTCTCGAATTGGTTGGTGATGCAGGCTTCAATCGTCCAATGCCCGGAATTGTGGACCCGCGGCGCGATCTCGTTGACGAGCAGGGTGCCGTCTTTCTGCACGAACAGCTCAACGCCGAGAACGCCGACATAACTCAGCGCATCGGCGATTTTCCTGGCGATGGATTTGGCATCTTCCACCTGCTTCGCCGTCAGCCGCGCCGGAACGATGGAGCGGCGCAGGATGTGGTGCTCATGGACATTCTCCGCCGGATCGTAAGCCGCGAATTGTCCATCCGCACCGCGCACCGCGACGACAGAAGCTTCAAAATCGAAGGCGACGAATTGTTCGAGGATCGCCGGCACGGATTTGAAAGAGGTAAAAGCCGCTTTGCACGCTTCGGCACTTGAAACTTTCGCCTGTCCCTTGCCGTCATAGCCAAGGCGGCGTGTTTTCAACACGGCAGGGCCACCGATCTTCGCGAAAGCCGCAGCGGCATCTTCGGCGGAATTCACGGCGGCGAAATCGGCGGTCTTCAATCCCTGTCTGGCGACAAAGCTCTTCTCGTCAAACCGGTCCTGAATGATCGCCAGCGCATTGGCATTGGGGTTGGTCGGCTTGGTGCGCGCCAGCACGGCCGCCGCCGCCGCCGGCACATTCTCGAACTCATAAGTGACGGCATCGCAAGCCGCCGCGAATTTCGCCAGCGCCGCTTCGTCGTCATAGCGCGCGGAGGTATGGGCATCGCAGACCTGAAAGGCCGGCGCATCTTTCTCGTCGGAATAGATATGCGTCTTGAGCCCCAACCGCGCAGCGGCCATTGCCAGCATGCGCCCAAGCTGTCCACCACCGAGAATCCCGATCGTGCCTCCCGGGGATACGGGAGCGGAAAGAAGCTTGGCGTCGCTCATTGATGGGAAGGTGCGTCGGAAACGGAGTCGGTCTGCTTGCGCCGCCAGTCGAGCAACCGGTTGGCAAGCGCTTCATCGGAGAGCGCGAGGATCGCCGCCGCATGCAGCGCGGCATTCTTCGCCCCGCTTTCGCCGATGGCGAAGGTCGCGACCGGAACACCGCCCGGCATCTGAACGATGGACAGAAGCGAGTCCATGCCCTTCAGCGCCTTGGACTCCACCGGCACGCCCAAGACCGGCAAGGTCGTCATCGACGCCGCCATGCCCGGCAGATGTGCCGCGCCGCCTGCGCCCGCGATGATCACCTTCAGCCCGCGCGACGCCGCGCCCTTGGCGTAATTGTAGAGCCGGTCCGGCGTGCGGTGGGCGGAGACGATCTTGGTCTCATGGGGTACGCCCAGCTTCTCCAGGATTTCGGATGCTGCGCGCAGGGTGGGCCAGTCCGACTGGCTTCCCATGATGATTCCGACGAGTGGGGTCATGCTTCCTGCGGCGTCCAAAAGGAAGCGGCGGAGTATAGGCATGGAAAGCCCGGAGAAAAGGCCCACGAAAAGGCCTCCCATCCCGGCGTTAATACTTTGCTTACCGTAATGACTGCATTTTTAACCATCCGGGGCAGTGCTTCGGGCGGGGCTGGAGAATCATGAAGGTCGAACGGAGCGGTAGCGCGAAGGCAACGCGCAAGGCGGCGGGTTATACCCGCCGTGGCGAAGCCGTGCCGCCGCCGGTGGTTCGCCCGGTCGCGGCGTCGGCCAGCGTCCTTGGCATCCCCGACGAAGAATTCACCCCGCGCGTGCAGAACGCAGTGATGTCGCTCATGGGCGAAGTCGAAACCATGCGCCGCGAACTCAGCCAGACGCGCGCGAAGCTGGACGAGATGGAGAAGGTCGCCGACCGCGACCAGAGCCTTCTCTATTTCGATCTCGACGGCTTCAAGCAGGTGAATGACGGCCACGGCCATGCGGCTGGCGATGCGGTGCTGGAGCATTTCGCCGATGTGCTGAGCGCCAATGTGCGTGACACCGATGTCGTGGGCCGTCTCGGCGGCGACGAGTTCGGCGTCATCCTCAGCCATGCCAACCAGGCGCAGGCGCAGGCCAAGGCACAGTCGCTGGCCGAGACGCTGCACGAGAGTCCCGCCAGCTGGCAGAGCAGGAAGATTCCGATCGGGTTTTCGTTCGGGGCGTTCGAACTGTCTTCAAGCGACAGCGCGGATCTGGCCATCGCCCGTGCGGACGAGGCGATGTACGCGCACAAGCGTTCCCTCCGCTAGGCGATAATATCCGGCAGAAGCTTGTCGTTGATCTGGGTGATCAGGTCTTTGAGCTGAAGCTTGCGCTTCTTCATGCGTGAGAGCTGGAGCTGGTCGTTCACGCCCATGTCGGCCATCGCCTGAATCGCGGTATCGAGATCGCGATGCTCCTGCATGAGTTCGGCGAGCTTGGCGCGCAGGGTCTGTTCTTCGGCTTCCGTCATGGTTCAGCGCTTCGGTTTGGCATTGCGCCTGCCCTTGACGAGGTCCTCGCCCCAGCGTCTGGTGCGCGGCCAGTCATGGCCCAGAAGATCGAGCGCCTTGCCGACGATGTTGTCCACGATGTCTTCCAGCCCGTGCGGTTCGGCATAGAACGCGGGCACCGGCGGCAGGATGATCGCGCCCATTTCCGCCAGTTGCGTCAGCGAACGCAGATGGCCGACATGCAGCGGCGTCTCGCGCACCATCAGGATCAGCTTGCGGCGTTCTTTCAACGTCACGTCGGCGGCGCGCGTCAGAAGATTGGTCGTCACGCCGGTTGCGATCTCCGACCATGTGCGCACCGAGCAAGGCGCGATTACCATGCCGTCGGTCTGGAACGATCCGGATGCGATGGACGCTGCAATATCGCCAATGGCGTAAAGCTTGCCGGCTTTTGCAGCGACCTGTTTGGGTGTGAATTTCGTTTCATAGCCGATGGTCATTTCACCCGGCTTGGACATCACCAGATGCGACTCGATTCCGAGCTCGGAACAGGCCTCCAGCAATCTTATTCCAAAGGCCGCGCCCGAAGCGCCGCTGATTCCCACGATCAGCCGGGGTTCCCGCGTTTTTTCTGAATTTTTGCCCACCATTGCGTTCGTTTACAGCTTGTCAGCCATAGGCGAAAGAGGCCGTGACAGACCTCCAACTTGGTGTTCTAATTTCTCTCCCTTCCAAGAGAGGTGCAGCATGGCACTACAGGGACACATTCAGGAGTTGTCCGAAAAGCATAAGAAACTGGAAGAAATGATAGAGATGGAACTGACCCACCCGGACTGGGATGAAGTCAGGATCCACGCTCTCAAAAAAGAAAAGCTTCGAATTAAAGACGAGCTCGAAAGGCTGCGAAGCACCGTCCACTAATCTCCCCTAACAGAACTATTCCGCGGCTTGCGGAACTTCCTCGCGGTCCAGGCGCATGATGAGAAGCGCTGCCAGCGCCAGCATTACGCCTGCTGCGAGGAATGCCGAGCCGGGGAAATAGACCGGCGTCTTCGGCCCCGTGAAGTATGAAAACACGGTGGTCAGCAGCACCGGGGCGACGATCGAGGTGACGCCGCCAATGCTGGCAAGCGCGCCCTGCAACTCGCCCTGCTCATTGCCGGGAACATGTTTGGATATGATGGCGTTGATCGTGGGCATGGCGAGGCCCATCAGCGACCACACCAGCATCCACGGATACATCATCCAGCCCTGCGTCGCGAAAGCGTAGCCCGCGAAACCGGCGGCGCCGGCGAGCAGGCCGATAATGGCCGCGTTGTGTTCGCCGAGCTTGGGGATTGCGATGCGCGTCAGGAACCCGAACACGAATGCCATCACCATGCCGAGGAAGGCGAGCGCCCAGCCAAGCTGCGCTGTCGTCCAGTGGAATTTCAGATAGACGTAATAGCTCCAGATCACCGGATTGGCGTCATGTGCGAGGCGCATCAGAACAAGAACGCCAATGAAGCCCAGAACCATCGGATAGCGTTTCAGAGCCATCAAGGACCCTACGGGATTGGCGCGCCACCATTCGAAGCTGCGCCGTTTCTCCAAGGGGAGCGACTCTTTCATCACCAGCAACCCGAACAGCGCGTTCGCCACGGCTAGCGCCGCGGCCGCGAAGAAAGGAACGCGCACGCCATATTGCCCCAGCAATCCGCCGATCGCGGGACCAACCACGAAGCCGATGCCGAACGCGGCGCCCGTCAATCCAAAATTCGCGGCGCGTTTCTCCGGCGGCGAAACATCGGCGATATAAGCGTTGGCGGTGACGTAAGCCGCGCCGGCGATGCCCGAAAGAATGCGGCTTACAAAGAGCCACCAGATCGTGGGCGCGATGGCGGTGATGAAGTAGTCGAACCCCAAAAACAGCAACGAGGCGATGAGAACCGGCTTGCGGCCAAAACGGTCCGAAAGATTTCCGATCAATGGCGAAAACAGGAACAGCATCGCCGCGAAGGATGTCTGCAGCCAGCCGCCCCAGGCGGCGGACGCGCTCATCGCCGCGGCGTTGGTCGCATAAGGTCCGGTCAGGTCCGCGATGATCTTCGGCGCCACCGGGATGATGATGCCCAGGCCCACTGTGTCCACGAACATGGTGATAAAAATGAACACCAGCGCCCATCGGCCGGCTTTGTCGTCACGCATGAAGCCCCCTTATTCGGCGGCACCATAAGCGGCGCGGTGTCCGTTCGCTTGTAAGAATTTTCCTCTGCTTTGCTTTGATCACCGGCATGAAATGGGCGTCGATATTTAAGCTTCTGATTTGAAACAGGAAATCCGATGAAACCGACCCAATTGTGGAACACTCTTGCAGTTCAGGGCGTTAGCCCTGTCGTGAGAGGGCCTAAACGGGAGAGAGCAATGAGGAAAGTTTTAGCGGGTCTTGTGCTGTCCGCAGCCATGGTCGCTGGCGCCGCGGCCGTAACCACCGCTCCGGCACAAGCAGCCGGAATTTATGTGAGCGTCGGCGACGGGTACCATCATCATCATCATCGTCACTGGCGTCACCATGACCGCGGTCACTACTGGCATAACCGCTATTGGCAGCACCGCTATTGGTGCGATCGCCATCACCGCCGCTGGTGCTATCGCTAATCTGACGGTAGGCGAAAAGAAATCCCCTCCGGGCAATTCTGGAGGGGATTTTTTCGTCCGACAGTTCGCGGCGGAAAACCGGATCAGTGGCGTGCTTCGGCGGCCTTTTCCGGCGTCGAAGGCGTGACCGCCGCGACCGGTTTGAACGGCGCTACGACGGGCTTGCTGCCCGCCGTCTTGCCGAAATCCGGCTTCAGATTGCCGTCGATGAAAGCCCCGGATTCGATCTTGATGTCCTGATGGCTGACATCACCCGACATACGCGCCGTGCCGGTGAGAATGACTTTCTTGGCTTCTATTCGCCCATCGATGGTGCCGGCAAGCTCGACCTCATCGCCGTAAACAGTGCCTTTGACCTTCGCGTTGTTGCCGATCTTGACGCCGACGCCGCGCACATCGCCATCGATCTCGCCGTCGATCTGGATGTCTTCGGTGCTTTCGAGTTGTCCGGTGATCTTGAGGGCCTTGCTGATGACCGATGCCATGGGTGCTCCTGTCTTTGCTGGGGGTGAAAGCGGTTGGGCATATGCTTGCGAACGCGGCTGCTCGACGGGTCTGGGTGTTTGCGCGGCATCGATGGCGGGCGATTTGCCGTCCGCCGGTTTGCTGTCGTTGCGGTTGAAGATGGTCATGGTTGTGTCTCCGGCAGTTGATCGAGCGTTTCGAAGAAATTGATGGGCCGCCAGGGCATGCGCCCGTCGAAATGCGCACCGCGCGCCACGGTGATGACATTGTGGAAGATGCGCCCTTCGATATGGGCCGTTTCCTCGACGGTGACCGTGGGAGCGAAGATGCGTCCGTTCAGAAACCCGGCAACGACGACTTCGCGGGCGACGATATCGCCTTCGACACGTCCACCGGGCGCGATGATGAGCTTGAGTGCTGCGATGCGGCCGGCGATGACGCCTTGGACAGTGAGCTCACCCTCCACCTCGATCACGCCGCGGACCCGCAGGCCGGCATCGAAATAGGAAGGCGGAAGATCGATTGCGCCACGTGCGGGCGCAAATCTGGTGTCGGATCGGCGCGACAGGGCGAACATCGACAGTCCCATTCAAGGTCCAGCCCCCGCCGCCCTTGAAGGGATCATGACATATCAGAGAGCATGGGCAAGCACTTATCACGCATGTGCGCGAGGGAATTTTGAAATTGTGGGTTGCGCAAAATCTTAACGGCCGGGCCGCATAAAAATTAAATCTTCCCCGCTCCCAAACGAGAGCGAAAGCTCACGAAACCTCCCGCGTTCGTTCGCGCAGCTTGAATTTCTGCATCTTGCCGGTGGATGTCTTGGGCAGCTCACAGAACTCGAAGCGCTTGGGGACCTTGTACCGGGCGAGTCGATTCCGCGCTTCTTTTCTACAAAGGCGCAAGGTGTCTCGCCCCATTTCTCATCTTCCTTGGCGACCACGGCCACGAACATGACGGCGGGGTGCTTGCCGAGCACGTCCTCCACCTCCAGGGACGAGATGTTTTCACCGCCCGAAATGATGATGTCCTTCGAGCGATCCTTGAGTTGGATATAACCGTCGGCGTGCATCACCCCCAGGTCTCCGGAGTGAAACCAGCCACCTGCGAAGGCTTCCCGTGTGGCCTTGGGATTCTTCAGATAGCCTTTCATCACGATGTTGCCGCGGAACATGACTTCGCCCAGCGTTTCGCCATCGGCGGCAGTCGGCTCCATGGTTTCGGGATCCATCACGGTGAGCGCATCGAGCGCGTGGTAGCGAACGCCCTGGCGCGCTTTCTTCGTGGCGCGTTCACCCTTGTCGAGTGCGTCCCAATCTTCTTTCCACTCATTCACCACGGCGGGGCCATAGGTTTCGGTGAGGCCGTAAACATGCGTGACGTTGAAGCCCGCATCCGCCATGCCGGCCAACACCGCTTCGGGCGGCGGCGCGGCGGCTGTGATGAATTGCACCGTCCATGGAATGTCGCGCTTTTCGTTTTGTGAAGCATTGATGATCGTGCTCATCACAATCGGCGCGCCGCACATATGTGTGACCTTGTGCTCAACGACGGCGTCGTAAATGGCTTTCGCGCGCACCCAGCGCAGACAGATATGCGTGCCGGCGACGACCGATAGTGACCATGGAAAGCACCAGCCGTTGCAGTGAAACATCGGCAACGTCCACAGATAGACCGGATGGCTTGGCATGTTCGCGGCGATGACATTGCCGTAACCCATCAGCGCGGCGCCGCGATGATGGAAGACAACACCCTTGGGATTGCCGGTGGTGCCGCTCGTATAGTTCAGCGAGATGGCGTCCCATTCATCGTTGGGAAGAACCGGCGTGAAGTCCGCATCGCCGCTCGCCACAAATTCTTCGTAGCCGATTTCGCCGAGCTTCTCGCCGGTTTGCGGGAATTCGAGGTCGTCATAATCGATGACGATGGGTTTTACCTTCGCGAGCTTCAGCGTCTCTTTGACGGTGGGCGCGAATTCGCGGTCGGTGATCAGCACCTTGGCTTCGCCATGATCGAGAATAAACGCCAGCGCGGCCGCATCGAGGCGCGTATTCAGCGTGTTGAGCACCGCGCCCGTCATGGGAACGCCATAATGCACTTCCAGCATGGCTGGCGTGTTGGCGAGCATCACCGCGACAGTATCGTTTTTACCGATGCCGCGTCCGGCCAGCGCGGAAGCGAGTTTTCGGGAGCGTTCGAAAAATTGCGCATAAGTGAACCGCTGATTGCCGTGCACAATCGCGACGCGGTCGGGAAAAGTCTTCGCCGCGCGCTCCAGAAACGTGAGCGGCGTCAGTGGCTGATAGTTCGCGGCATTGCGGTCCAGATCGGTGTCGTAGGGGCTGCGGCCGAGGACCGGTTTCAACCTTTGCGCCAGGCGCAGGGCCGCGGCCGCGCCACGGCGCATGAAACTCTTCGGCTTGCGCGAAGTGCGCAGCGGTGTACCCCGCGCAGCGACTTTCGGGGCTTTGGCCGCTTTGGCAGGCTTGGCGCGCTTTTTGGCGGATTTCACCAGCGGTTTGCGGACGGCTTTCTTCGCTTTCACCGGTTTGCGGGATTTGCCCTTGGATGCGCCCGCCCGCTTTGCGCCCTTACGCGATGCCATATCTCATACGCCCGAATATCGACCCGCGCGGAGGCTAGAGAAATGGTGAACGCCCATCAAGGATTCAACAATAGACGGGGCCATATAGTGTTGCTAGGACACCCCCCGGAAGCGCGCAGGTAATCTGAATGGCGAATGGAGTTGAGGCGACCGCGCGGTGGAACCCGTTACGTGGCATCTATGCGTGGGTGATGCGCCAGGCCGAAGGGCGTTTTGCCTGGGGCGTGATGGCCGCGATCGCCTTCGCCGAAAGTTCGTTCCTGCCGATCCCGCCGGATCTGATGCTCATCCCGATGACGCTGGCCAATCGCAAGCGTGCCTTCTGGCTCGCGGCGTGGTGCACCTTCTGGTCGGTGTCGGGCGGATTGCTGGGTTATGCCATCGGTTCGCTGCTTTATGATTCCGTCGGCAAGTGGCTGATCGATGCCTATGGCATGGGCAGCGACATGGACGCCTTCCGCGTGGCTTACAAGCATTGGGGGCCATGGATCGTGCTGGTGCAGGGTCTGACCCCGATCCCTTACAAGCTGCTGACGATCTCTTCGGGCTTCGCGGGCCTCAGCCTGCCGTTCTTCATGCTGCTTTCGGTTATCACGCGTGGCGTGCGCTTCTTCGGCGAGGCGACGCTGCTCTATTTTTTCGGCGTGAAGGTGAAGGAAATTCTCGACAAATATCTGGAAGTCGCGCTGATCGTCTTCCTGGTATTGGTGGTCGGCGGCGTCTTCTTGGCGCGTTACGTTTTCGGCGCGACGCTGTCGTAAAAAAGCCCAGCTTTGCTTATCCTCTGCGCGCACTCTCATTTTGAGAGTCGCATTCTCGCGCGCACCTTATGACCAACGCCTTCCGTTCCGTCGCCGCCATCCTGTTCTCGACCCTCATCTTCCTGATGGGCGCCGGTCTCTTGACGACGCTCATCCCGGTGCGGGCGCATCTGGAAGGTTTTTCGGATTTCTCGCTGGGGCTGATCGGCTCCTTCTACTATGTGGGCTTCATGCTCGGCTGTTATGCGGGACCGCGGCTGTTCGCGCGCGCCGGTCACAGCCGGACCTTTGCGGTTGCCGCCGGTCTGGCCACCACCGCAACGCTGTTGCAGGCGCTCCAGGTGAGCGAGATCGCCTGGATCCTGACGCGCGCGCTCTTCGGCTTCGCCGCCGCCATGCTCTACATGACGATGGAAAGCTGGCTCAACGACCGGGCCACCAACGAAACGCGCGGCCGCATCTTTGCGTCCTACATGGTCGTGAACTATCTGGGCCTGATGCTGGGACAATGGCTGTTCGTGACGGGACGGCCCTCGAGCTTTTCGCTTTTCTCGCTGGCGGCAATTTTCTATGCGCTGTGCCCGATCCCCGTCGGTTTGACACGTACGCCACAGCCGGTGACATCGAAAATACCGAGACTCAACCCGTTGAAGATCTTCCGTATCTCACCAGTGGGTGTCGCAGGCTGCATCGTGGTGGGCTTTGCGAATGCCGCCGTGTGGGTATTCGCGCCGGTCTATGCGCAGGATCACGGCATGACGCGCGGATTGCTGGCGGGGTTCATGGTGGCGTTCACCTTGGGCGGCGCACTCAGCCAGATGCCGGTGGGTCGCCTCTCCGACCGCATCGACCGCCGTTATGTGATCGCGGGTGTTACGCTGTCGGCAGCAATAGCGGGCATCTGCCTCTATCTCCTCAGCGGCCACAGCCCGACATTGACGCTCATCCTGATCGGTCTCTTCGGCATGTTGAGCCTGCCGCTCTACGGCCTCTCCGTCGCACATACCAACGACCGGTTGCCGCGCGAGAGCTTCGTCGAAGCCTCTGCCACACTGCTCCTGATCAATGCGATTGCGTCGGCCTTTGGTCCGGTGCTGGGCGCGCTGGTGACGACGCGGTTCGGGACGGCATCACTGTTTCTCTACACGGCGGCATTTCATCTTGCGATGCTTATCTTCACCTTGGTTCGCATCGGCGCGAAGGAAACGGCGCCCGAAGGGCTGCGCGAACCGTTCGAGCCGATGCCGCTGCAGGCGGCTTCGCCCGGCGTGGTCGAACTCGACCCGCGCGCGCCGGAGCAGAAGCCCGCCTGATTGTTCGATGTGGCCGCCGTCGCGGCGTCCTCCTCAAGGGAGGACGGCTTCATCAATCCTGTTCCAGCTCGCTCGACAAATTGTAGCTGTCGTCGGCAGGAGCGCCTTCGTCCGGATTCGCCGGCTCTTCGGCGGCAGATGCCGGCGCTTCGCCCGTGGTTTCCGAAATCGGCTTCAAGGTTGCGCCTTTGCGTGCGGCCCGCTTGGCGGCGCGTTCGCGCTTCGCGTTCACACGCGCCACGGCCAGGTCCAGTTCCAGCTGGGAACACAGGCCCAGCGTCACCGGATCGACGGCTTTGATGTTGGTCGCGTTCCAGTGCGAGCGTTCGCGAATCTTGGTGATCGTTGCTTTGGTCGTGCCGATCAACTTGACGATGTCGGCGTCGGAGAATTCCGGATGGTTGCGGATGATCCAGTACACCGCATCCGGCTTGTCCTGGCGCTTGGAGACCGGCGTGTACCGCGGCACCTTCTTCACCTTCACCGGCGGCATCTTGTACTTCGACACCGCCATTTTCAGGCGCATCTTGGGGTTCTTCTCGGCCTCTTCGATCTGCTCACGCGTGAGCTGACCAGATGCTACCGGGTCCTGGCCCTTGATGCCTTTGGCCACGTCCTCGTCGGCGATGCCTTTCACTTCCAGCGGATGCAGGCCGCAGAAATCGGCGATCTGCTCGAAGGTCAGCGAAGTGTTGTCAACCAGCCAGACGGCGGTGACTTTGGGCATCAGCGGCTTTTGCGGTTCGGCGGCCATGACAAAATCTTTCCTTTCCCGGGCGGCCCTTCCGGGTCCGTCCCTTCGCTCGATGATCCAGTTTTCGAGGAAGGCCGGTGTTTTAGCGGAAAGGGGTTGGGCGCGAAAGGAAATTGAGGCATCCCAGTTGACAAATTATTGGTATTTAGATACCAAGGTAACATGAAAACTATCGAACGCGTGCAAACAGGGGTGCGTCTGGAAAAGCGCACGCTGAAGGTGCTGAAGGGGCTGGCGGAGGAAAGGCGCCGTTCTCCGAGGAGACGCTGAAGCAGATCGCCAAGCTGAAGGCCGTCTACGGCCTTGATCTGACGGCAGCGGACTCGCACGCGCTGAAGGAAGATGGCGATGGGCGTTGAGCCATTCTTGCGTGCATTTCTGGACGGCGAGTTGGATGCCGAGAGCTTTCGACATGCCGATCATGTGCGCGCCGGGTTCGAGATTTTGCGGCATCACGAGTTTCCGGACGCGGCGGCGGCGTTCGCGCGGTCGCTGAAACGGATTGCCATGCGTGCTGGCGCGCCGGGCAAATATCACGAGACGATCACCCTGGCGTTCCTGTCGCTGATCGCGGAGCGGCAAGCTTTGGGTGGGTATGTGGATTTTGAAGCTTTCGCCGCGGCCAGTCCCGATCTGATGGACGCGTCGGTGTTAAAGCGCTGGTATGCGCCGGAACGTCTGATGTCCGACATCGCGCGCAAGACGTTCGTGCTGCCGGACGCTGGACGATGAGTGAGACATGAGCCAGACATGGGCATTGCGCGGCCTGCGCTGGAGCTATTGTGCGTTCATCGCCTGGGCGAGTGTGCAGACCTTTCGCGGCGCGCGCGGAAGCGATCTGCATGCCCAAATTCTTTCCGTCGTCGAGATAGCTGCTATCGTGGCATTCCTGTTCGCACCGCTCGAAGTCGCGGCTTGCGTTGTGCTGCTGGCCGTATACGCAACCGCCGCTGTGCTGACGCTGGCGACGCATAATGAAGTGCCGTTGCGCTTTATCTATTTCGCCATGACCGCGATCTATATCGTGATCGCCAGCCGTGGACGGCTCATTTCTTCGCCCGCTTGATACCGTCTGAAATGAGCTTCGCAGCGCCGTCGGCGTCGATCCATTCGCCGATACGGGTCCATTTGGCGGGTTCCAGATCCTTGTAGTGCTGGAAGAAATGCTCGATCTGCTGGCGCAAGATCTCCGGCAGGTCGCGATAGGAACGAACGCCGGTGTGATAAGGATGCAGATCGTCCACCGGCACCGCCACGATCTTCTCGTCCTGCCCCGCCTGATCCTGCATCACGAGCGCGCCCACGGGACGGCAGCGCACCACCGCGCCGGGGATCACCGGCACGGCGGAGATCACCAGCACGTCGCAGGGATCGCCGTCTTCCGACAACGTATGTGGCACGAAGCCGTAATTGCCGGGATAGAACATCGCGGTGTGCAGGAAGCGATCGACGAACAGAGCACCGGAGGCCTTGTCCATCTCATATTTCACCGGCAGGCCGCCAGCGGGGATTTCGATCACGACATTTATGTCATGCGGTGGATTTTTTCCGGCCGGAATTTGAGAAAGGTCCATCGTATCCTCACATGGCGAGCAGGATTTTTCCGATATGATCGCTCGATTTCATCTTCACATGCGCCTTCTGCGCCTCGGCCAGCGGGAAGGTCGAATCCACGATCGGCCGGATCTTTCCGGCATCGATCAGGGGCCAAACCTCTTTCAGAAGCGCGTCGCGGATTACGCCTTTTTCGTCGTTGGAACGCGCGCGCAAGGTGGTGGCGAGCAGCGAAAGACGCTTCATCAGCATGGGCGCAAAGTTCACATTCGCCTGCATGCCGCTCATATAGGCGATGTTGACGATGCGACCCCAGAGCGCCGCCACGCTCATATTGCGCTGGATATATTCGCCGCCGACCATGTCGAGGATGACGTTGACGCGGCTGTCGAGAACACTTTGTGTCCGCGCGCCGCGCAAAGCTGGATCGCCGCGGTGCCGATGCCGCTGGTGCCGCCGTGGATCAGGACAGTTTCGCCAGGCTTCAGCCGGGCGCTATCCATCAGATTGGTCCAGACCGTGAAGAGGACTTCCGGCAAGGCCGCCGCGTCGATCACACGCACGCCTTTGGGGACCGGAAGCAGGCATTTTTCCGAAGCCACGGCGTATTCCGCATATCCACCGCCGCCCATCAGCGCGCAGACTTTATCGCCCACCTTATGGGTCGTGACGTCCGCGCCAACCTCCACGATCTCGCCGGACGCCTCCATGCCAAGCGTGTCGGGCGCGCCGGGCGGCGGCGGATAACGCCCCGCACCCTGCGCCATGTCGGCATGATTTAGCCCGGCTGCGCTAACCTTTATGAGGACTTCACCCGGCCCGGGCTTCGGCGTGGGAATGTCTGCCACGACAAGGCGATAATCATTCCCCGGATTTTCGATGGCGATGGATTTCATCTTGTTTTCCCGGTCTTGCACGGCCGTTTCCCGGGCATGACACTAGCAAGGCTGAATGCAGGTGCGAAACATGCCAATTGATCCAGAGGAACTTCTGCCGCGTAAGAAAATGGCCGAGATCGTTTTGGGGCAGGATCTCTCAACCATGTCCGAGCATGAGCTTGTTGCGCGCATCGCCGCGCTCGAAGAGGAAATCGCCAGATCCCGCGAGGCAATCAGGGCACGCCAATCTACGAAATCCGCTGCAGACGCATTCTTTCGCAAAAATTAGCGTTACGGCGCGACATCTCGCTGTTGACCAAGACTCCATCCGTGAATTCAGCAATCCTTAATTCGCCAATGGCGATAAGCACCCGCGCGAACCGTTGCGCGAATGTCACCGCCTGGTTGGTTTATGCGTTGGCCTATCGCGTTGGTCGCTTGCGCTGGTTCATGGGCTTGATAGTTTTCGCCGATAGACAAGGGGAACGGGTGCGAATGTCGCTTACCGATCAAGACGAAGAAAATCTCGGCCACGTCACCCCGCAAAGCTTCACCGGGTCGGCACTCTTTGAAAAAACCTTCGATGAAGGCATGTCGCTGGTCGAAGAAACTGCGCGCTATCTCGATGGCCGTGGCCGCGAGGAATCCAAGGATCTTCCCCGCAAAGCGGCGCTTCTTTACGCGGGCGAGAGCATGCGCGTGACGACCCGTCTCATGCAGGCTGCCAGTTGGCTTCTGGTGCAGCGCGCCGTGCATGAGGGCGAGATGGATGCGGAGATAGCCGCTGGCGATCGCTATCGTCTCGGCTCAAAGGAAATCTGTCTGGGCGGGCGCGAAGACGGCACGGACCTGCTGCCCAGGACGCTTCAGGATTTGCTGGAACGCAGCGACAATCTCTATCGCCGCATTGCGCGACTGGACGACATCCTGTTCCGGGGCGATATGCCGAAAGCCGGCGTTCAGACGCAGATGGATCGCCTCGAACAGGCATTCGGCAAGGTGAATTGAGATCGCCCGCCGACCCCATGGGCAGCGGACACGGTTCACGGATAACGAAAAAGCCGGAAAGCCTTATTTCTTGACGTAGTCGCCGAAGCGCTTGTTGAAGCGCGTCAGGCGGCCGCCACGGTCGAGCAGCTGCTGCTGTCCGCCGGTCCAGGCCGGGTGCGTCGAAGGATCGATGTCGAGCTGAAGCTTCTGGTCCGGTTCGCCCCAGGTCGTGCGGGTCTTGTAGGTCGTGCCGTCGTTCAGCACGACGTTCACGAAGTGATAGTTGGGATGGACGCCCTTTTTCATGGCCGGAAACCTTCAAGACCCGTTTGGAAGCCGGGGCTTATAGAAGAAGGGGGCGGGGCTTGGCAAGCCAGCGTCGATAGGCCCGGTTTTGGCGGACGACCGGGGTGGTTTATAGGGTGAGGGAACCCCAGATACCGAGCCATGTCGCAATCCGGCCAGGAATATAGCGAGCAAATCCAGCATCTGGCGCAAGGGCGGGCCAAAGGCCGTTCGCTCGCGCCGTTGCGGACGCTGTTGCCGTTCCTGCGGCCGTTCCGCTTTCGGATCGCCGCCGCGGTCGCCGCGCTGATCGTTTCCTCGGGGGCGACGCTCGTTCTGCCTGCGGCTTTGCGTTCGCTGATCGACCAGGGCTTCAGCGCCGACCAGATTTCGGCGATTTCGCATTATTTTCTTTTGTTCATCGCCGCGGCCGGCGTGCTGGGCATCGCCACGGCTATCCGCTTTTATTTTGTGACATGGATCGGCGAACGGGTGATCGCAGATCTGCGCAAGGCTGTGTTCGCCAATGTCATCGGCCTGTCTCCGGTGTTCTTTGAAGTGACGCGCACGGGCGAGGTGCTCTCGCGTCTCACCGCCGACACGACGCTTATTCAAACGGTAATCGGATCTTCGGTCTCCGTGGCGGCGCGCAATTTCGTGATGTTCGTCGGCGGGCTGATCCTGATGTGCGTGACGTCCGTGAAGCTGACGGCGCTTGTCACCGGCGCGGTGGTTCTGGTGATGATCCCGCTGATGCTGTTCGGCCGCTGGGTGCGGACCTTGAGCCGCAAGAGCCAGGATCGCATTGCCGATACTTCGGCGCACGCCAGCGAAACCATAAATGCCGTGCAGACCGTTCAGGCATTCACGCATGAAGACATCGAACGCAAGCAGTTCGGATATGCGGTGGAGCAAAGTTTCGACGTCGCAATTTTGCGCACGCGCGCCCGTGCGGCGATGACGGCGGTGGTCATCTTTGCCGTATTCGGCTCGATCGCAGCGGTCGGCTGGGTCGGCGCGCAAGTGTCGGTCACGCGATGACGGCGGGCCAGTTGGTGCAGTTCATATTTTACGCGGGCATCGTCGCAGGCGGCGTTGGCGCGCTGTCGGAGACTTATGGCGATCTGCAGCGCGCCGCCGGCGCGTCGGAGCGGTTGAGCGAACTTCTGACAGTCGAACCGGAAGTGAAGGCGCCGGTGCATCCGGTCGCGATCCCGTTGCCTGCGAAAGGCGCGGTGCGCTTCGACGATGTGACCTTCCGCTATCCGGCGCGGCCGGATCACAAGGCACTGAACGGCTTTACCCTCGACATTCAGCCCGGCGAAGCCGTGGCGCTGGTGGGGCCGAGCGGCGCCGGAAAATCCACCGTGTTCCAGCTTCTGCTGCGGTTCTTTGCACCCCAGGATGGCGCCATCCTGTTCGACGGCGTCGATACGGCGAAGCTCGATCCCGTGGATTTGCGCAAGAATATCGCCTTGGTGGCGCAGGATCCTGTGATCTTCTCGGGCACCATCGCCGACAACATCCGCTATGGCCGCCCCGATGCGAGCGATGAAGATGTTCGCCGCGCCGCGGAAGCCGCTGTTGCCAGCGAATTCATCGAACGTCTTCCCGATCTCTATCAGACGCGTGTCGGCGAGCGCGGCATGACGCTCTCGGGCGGCCAGCGCCAGCGCCTTGCCATCGCGCGCGCCATCCTGCGCGATGCGCCGCTGCTGTTGCTGGATGAAGCGACAAGCGCTCTGGATTCAGAGAATGAGCGGCTGGTGCAGCAGGGGCTCGCCAATCTGATGGCGGGCCGCACGACCATCGTCATCGCTCATCGGCTTTCCACGATCCAGAAGCTGAAACGCATCGTCGTGATGGAACATGGCCGCATCGTGGGCGAGGGCAGTCATGCCGAGCTTGTCGCCGGCGGCGGTCTCTACAAGCGCCTGGCCGAACTGCAATTCGCCAGCGGCATGGCGCTGGCGGGTTAAACTATACCGGCCGCGCCGGTTGAATTTTCCAGGAGGGTGTTATGACGCTCGACCAGGTTTATGCCCTCAGCGGGACCGTTACTTCGTTCGCTCTTGTGCTGTCGCTCGTCTATGCCTCTTTGCAGTTCCGCATCAATACGAAAGTGGCGCGCAATGCGCGCTTGATCGCCGCTGCCGCCGTGTTTCAGGACTTCAGCCGGTTGCTTGCAAGCAATGCCGACTGCGCGCGCATATTTCGCGACGGTCTTGCGGATCTAAGCAAGCTGGATCCCGTCGATCGATGGCGCTTTGGTTCCATGATGCAAATGCTCATTGCAAACTCGCAGCTCGTTCTGGAGCTTCAGAGCGTGGGATATCAGGACTATTTCCACGCGCGATCCATGCAGCAGATCATGCGCAGACCGGGTGCGCGGCAGTGGTGGGTGCATGAACGCAAGATGTTTGCGCCAACGACCATTGCCGCCGTAGACGTGATTTTCGATGCTGCCGGCGAGGCGGAAAGCGATACGCCGCTCGGTGGCCAGGAATAAGCAGGCACAAAAAGGGCGCCGCAACGGGCGCCCTTTTTAATTCAAGGATTGGTTTTCAAGCCGCGACGATCTCATCGCCTTCCGGATCGCGCAGCACATAGCCGCGGCCCCAGACGGTTTCGATGTAGTTGTCGCCATTGGTGGCGGCGGCCAGCTTCTTGCGAAGCTTGCAGATGAAGACGTCAATGATCTTCAGCTCCGGCTCGTCCATGCCGCCATAGAGATGGTTGAGAAACATCTCCTTCGTCAGGGTCGTGCCCTTACGAAGCGAGAGGAGTTCCAGCATCTGATATTCCTTGCCGGTGAGGTGCACGCGGCTGCCGTCTACTTCGACCGTCTTGGCGTCGAGATTGACGGTGAGCTTTCCGGTCGTGATGACCGACTGGCTGTGGCCCTTGCTGCGGCGAACCACGGCGGCGATGCGCGCGACCAGTTCGTCCTTGTGGAAGGGCTTGGTCATATAGTCGTCGGCGCCGAAACCCAGCGCCTTGACCTTCGCTTCCACGATCGCATTGCCCGATAGGATAAGGACGGGCGTCTGCACTTTCGCGAGGCGCAGGCTCTTCAAAACCTCAAAGCCGCTCATGTCCGGCAACTGCAGGTCGAGGACGATGATGTCGTAGTCGTAAAGCTTGCCGAGATCGATACCTTCTTCGCCAAGGTCCGTCGTGTAGACGTTGAAGCCTTCACTCCGCAGCATCAGCTCGATGCTGCGCGCCATGGCGCTATCGTCTTCGATCAGTAGTACGCGCATCTCAATTGCCCCCCTGAGGGTCTGCCGTGGTTAACGGATCGCGATAAGGTAAGCGGAATTGGTTAACAACCACTTTAACCATGTCCGGGGATTCATGTCCCACAAAGGCTGCCTAACCGATCTTCATCAAGGAGCGGCCATCCCCTTGATTCGATTTGTTAAGTTTACCGCGACTTAAATCCTTTCCTGCAAGATGTCAGCAGGAGCCCGAGAATTTCACCGGGCGGCAAGGATTCGATGCACGCGCTTTTGAAAGAAATCGAGGCTGTTCCGGTACTTACCCGCTTCGGGAAGGTCAGCCGGATCGAGGGCCTGCTGGTCGAGGTGACGGGTGCCGCGGGTGCCATCAGCCTGGGCGGGCAGGTGTACCTAAGCGCTTCAAACGGCAAGAAAATCCCTTGTGAAGTGGTCGGATTTCGCGATGGCCGCGCATTGATCATGCCGCTGGGGGCGCTTGAGGGGGTGAGCCTGGGCGCCCGGGCCGATTTTTTCGACAGGCCGGCACAAATTTTCCCCTGTCAGGGTTGGCTGGGCCGCGTCGTCGATGCGTTCGGCAAGCCAACGGACGGCAAAGGCCCGCTGCCCAAGGGCAATATCGGCTATCCGCTCCGTGCCTCGCCGCCTTCCGCCCATACGCGCGCGCGCGTCGGCGGTAAGCTGGATCTGGGCGTGCGTGCGCTCAATGCTTTCGCGACCTGCTGCAAAGGCCAGCGCATGGGCATTTTCGCAGGCTCGGGCGTCGGCAAATCGACATTGCTCGCGATGCTCGCGCGCAACACCGATGCCGATGCCATCGTGATCGGCCTTGTCGGCGAACGTGGCCGCGAGCTTAAGGAATTCATCGAGGACGATCTGGGCGAAGAAGGTCTCGCGCGCAGCGTGCTGGTTGCCGCGACCTCGGACGAACCGGCGCTGGTCCGCCGCCAGGCCGCGTTTACCTCCATGGCCATTGCGGAACAACTTCGGGACCAAGGCTTGCATGTGCTGCTCCTGATGGACTCGGTGACCCGTTTCGCTATGGCACAACGTGAAGTCGGCCTCTCCGCGGGAGAGCCGCCCGCCAGTAAAGGTTACACGCCGACGGTGTTCGCCGAACTCCCGCGATTGCTGGAGCGCGCCGGTCCCGGCCCCATGGGCAACACCGGTTCCATTACCGGCCTGTTTACGGTTCTCGTCGAAGGTGACGATCACAACGAACCGGTGGCCGACGCCGTGCGCGGTATTTTGGACGGTCATATCGTGCTGGAGCGTGCCATTGCGGAACGCGGAAGATATCCCGCGATCAATGTTCTCAAATCGGTTTCGCGCGTCATGCCGTCCTGCAATAGTCAGGAAGAGCAGGCAATTGTCATGCGCGCGCGTGCTCCCCTCGCGACTTACGAAGATATGGCTGAGCTTGTGCGCCTCGGCGCCTACAAGGCCGGCAGCAGCGCGGAAGTGGACAACGCGATCAGACTTCAACCCGCACTCGAAGCCTTCCTGTCCCAGAAGAAGGATGAGTGTTCGACATTGGAAGATGGGTATGCGGCGCTCGACGCGATCGTCGGCGACGGAATGGGGAAAGGTAACGCGACATGAAACGCACCGATTCACTGATGCGCCTGAAGCGCTTCCGCGTCGATGATCTGAAGCGCCGAATGGGAACGCTCGACGGTATGAAGAACGATCTGGAGCGCAAGCTCGCCGATCTGGAAGAAAGTGTGGCCCGCGAAAAGCAGCGGGCCAACGATTCCGACATTGGCCGCCTGGCGTTCCCGTCCTTCCTGCGCTCCATCGACAGCCGTCGCGAAAACCTGAGAGCCACGCTCAAGGAAATCGAACGCGAGCGCGCGCAATGTCAGGACGAACTCACGGCCGCGTTTCAGGATCTGAAGAGCCTCGAACTGGCGGTCGACCAGCAGGTCAAGCGGGCCGCAGAAGTGGAAGCGCGCCGCAGCCAATCCCGCATGGACGAGATGGCCATCGTGCGCCACCTGCGCAAACACGCGATGCGGGGCGCCTGAAGGCTCTCCAAAGTTTCCTCCAGAGTGCGCGACAGGGACCGTAAGGTCCCTGTTTCGTTATGGGACAGTTCTCCGCTAGATTCCGCGCGTTGCTTCGCGGGGGGCGCGCGTCCATGTCTTTTTCGGAATTGATCTCACCTTTGGTGGGCCGGCTGGTGCTGGCCTGGTTCTTCCTCACCTCGTCCTTTTCCTATGGCGCGCAATGGCATGCGACCATCACGCTCATGGCATTGAAGGATTTGCCGGTGCCGGCGCTGTTTTTGTTCGGTGCCATCCTTCTGATGATCATGGGGGCGATTTCGCTGATCTTCGGATTTTACGCACGTGCCGGCGCCTTGGCGCTGTTTGCCTTCACCGTTGCCGCTTCGGTGTTGATGCATGATTACTGGCACATCCGCGACCAAGCCGCGCGCGCCGCCGACTACGATCTCTTCGCGCGCAACATGGCGATCGCGGGAGGATTGCTTCTGATTGTGGGCATGGGCGCAGGCCCGTTCTCGATCGACAACCGCATGGGCGGCGGGCGCGACTAGCGCCGGTTACCAGCCGCCGCCACCGCCGCCACCGCCGCCGCCGCCGGAGAAGCCGCCGCCGCCGCTGCCCGAGCTTGAGCCCGGCGCGGTTGCGGCCGATGCCGCGGACGCGGCCAAAGACGCTCCCAATCCTGCCGCAACACCCGCGCCGAAATTTCCGTAATTGCCGCCCGAGTACCAAAGCGGCGCGTAATAGCCACCGGAAGAATTGGGCGTCATGCCTGCGGCGGCTGCCTCGGCTTCGAACTTCTTGCTCCACTGGTTCTCGCAGTCCAGCGCGATGGCGTAAGGCAGGAATTTCTCGAAGACTTCCGGTGTCACATGCGGCGGATTGAGAACTTCGAGGCGATCCTTTTCCGCGGTGTTGAGGAAGAGGCGGAAACCTTCGATCTGGTCGAGTACTTTGGCGCCCGCGGCCGTCGGCGCCTTGAGCAGATGATAGAAGATGTAGGAGGCGAAGCCGCCGGTGATGAGCGCGGCACTGGATACCCACGAAACCGACTGGCCGAACGTGAAGAGCACGAAGACCAAAGCGATGACAAAGGGCACCGCGAAGGCGCTGGTGAACAGCGCGCCCATGATGTTGAGGAATTTCGACCCGGGGCCGGAGACGGCATTGCGCCAATTGTCCATCATGCGATGCAGCAGGAAAAACGTCCCGATGGACCAGCCGCCGAGCCACAATAGCATGAAGCCAGAGCCGCCTGCGTTTTCTCCGAGGACCGCCGCGGCCAACGCGGTCAGGGCCAGAATGGCAAGCCCACCGATGAACCAGTGCAGATTGGTGATAAAATAGCGGCTCTCATATTCGTTCTTGAGTGATGATTTCAGCGCGGAAATCGCTTCGGCGATGTCGGAATGATTGCTTTGCTTAAGTTCGATGCTGTTTGCGTCGCCCAGCAGCTTCGTGCCGATGGCGCGCTCGCCGCCGGACAGACCGGCCTCTCCGATGCTCTTGCCGGCGCGCGTCAGCGTGTAGGTGTCGCCTGTCTGCGTGATTCTGAGAAAGCCTTTTACCGCCATGTTGATCAGCGAGGCGGCAAACGCCTTGCGGTCGTAATGCATCTTCCAGACATAGCGAACGGCGGCCGGTGAGAAATCCTGTGGCGGCGCGAACAGCGCGATGATGGTGCCGCGCCGCGGATCGCGACCGAACTCGTACCAGGTAACGAAGAAATAGATGAGGAGGATGCCAATGCCCAGCAGCGCGGCGATGTTGCCGGCATTGTCGCGGATGAAATCGGCGCGCCGTTCCGCTTCCGTCGGCGGCAGCACCGCGCCCTTGCCGAAATCGATGGCGATCGTCAGCCCCTCATTGCTCGCGAGAGGGCGTGTTGTCTCGATGCTGATGCTGTTCTGGTTCAGATCCGTGGTGCGGGCATTACTTTCGCGCGAATGAACGGCGCCGGTGTAATAGACGTGCTTGCCGATTGCTGCATTGGCCGGCAGATGCACCGTCACTTCGGCGCGGTCTATCGGGAAGATCCAGAAATTGCCGGTGACGTTCCAGTAAAGTTCGTCATAGCCCTTGAAGAAGCCGATTTGCCGGTCGGTCGTATAGGTGATCGTGTAGACATGCGGCCCCGGGGCGACCTCGGTATCCTTGTCGCCGATCTTGACGCGCTTTCCGGCATCGATGTTCTCGACATCGAAAGGTTCGTCATGGCCGTCGCGGGTGACCTGCAGAACATCGAAGCGCACCCGCACGGTGCGATCGTATTTGTCGGTATAGGTCGTCGGAAAGTCGCGGAAGATGCCGTGCCGGATGCGGTCGCCCGCCGCGATCACCGCGATGGTTTCGGTGACATTCAGAACGCCGTTGCGCGCGACGGTGATGTCGCTTTTGTAGTCGGTGATGCGTTCCGAATCGTATTGCGCAAAGACGGGCGCGATGAAGAGCGATAAGCAAACGGCAATGAGCGCCGCCAGCCGCTTCATCCGCCGAACGACACCTTGGGCACGTCGCGGTCGGCGGCGTTGTCGATCTGGAAGAAAGGCTGCGCTGTGAAGCCGCCGGAGCTGGCGACGATGCTGGACGGGAATTGCTGGATCGCCACGTTGTAGTCGCGAACGGTGCCGTTGTAGTAGCGGCGCGCAAGCTGCAACTGATCTTCGATATTGTTCAGATTGCCCTGCAGTTGCTGGAAATTGGAGCTGGCCTTCAGATCGGGGTAGGCCTCGGCGACGGCCATCACCTTGCCGATGGCGGCGGTGATGGCGGCTTCGGTCTGCGCGCGCTCGGCGATGTCCTGCGTGCCTGTTTGCGACCGCAGCTTGGTCAGTTCGTCGAAGGTGCCGCGTTCGTGGGAGGCATATCCCTTCACCGTTTCGACAAGATTGGGAATAAGGTCGGCGCGGCGCTTGAGCTGCACATCGATGCCGCTCCAGGCTTCCCGCACGACGTTTTTGCGCCGCACCAATCCATTGTAAACAGATACGACCCAGAGGACGATCAGCGCGGCGATGAGTACGATGACATAAAAGGCCATGCGCAGAACCTAAGGGCTCCGCGCATGACCTTCAACCGGATGGCCGAAATCGGCTGTGATCCTCTGCCGGGACTAGCCCAAAACGAGGCCGCGTATCGTGCTGACGATGGCGATCACCACGCCGAAAAGGATTGCGTAGGAGAGCAGCACCAGCGCCGTCATCGCTTCAAAGGCTTTCCAGTCGGCCGTCAGCAGCGCGCCCACGTCGGCATGCTGTAGGGCTATCGCGCGGATGAAGGTAAGCAACGCATAGACAAGGAGCGCAACGAACGTGGTTGTCACCACAGCGCCCAATTCCATCATCATGAAGCCCGCGCCCAGCGCCACGACAGCCATCAGCACAAGTTGAATGGTATCGGCCGAATGCACGATTGTTTGAATGGTATTCCAGATATCCGTAAGCGCGAACATGGGTCCCCCTTGAACTCCCAAACACGATGAAGCGCGTCCCTTTGTTCAAGGCGACAGTCGCTCCTGTGCCAAGATGGTACACGAAGGATCGCGAAAGCGGAACTTGGGGTTTGCAACCGGCGGTAGTTCTGCCGGCACGGAAGTACTGGAGAAGTGTGGTTAACGCATGCTCGCGCGCAACATCGGTTGCGGTTTTTGCGGGCCGCGGTCGTGAAGTGCACGCGCCACCGCCTCGAGAGCGCGCGAAGCGGGTGCCTGCGGATAGAGGGTCAACAGATGGCACTGACGGCGCACGGCATCGTTCGCTTTGGCGTCGCGCGGGATACCACCCAGATAGCTCGGATCGCATTTCAGAAAGGCGCGCGCAGTCGCGGCCAATGCGTCAAAACTCTTCTGCGCTTCGGTTTCGTTGGTGGCGATGTTCACGATCACCAGCGGCAGCCGTGAATTGTCGGCCCGGTGCAGGAGCTTGGTGAAAGCGTAAGCATCGGTGAGCGCCGCCGGATCCGGCGTCATCACCAGAATGGTTTCGTCCGCTGCTGCGGCGAACATCATCGTCGTGTCGTCCACGCCGGCGCCCAGATCCAGAAGAACGCGGTCGTATTGATCGGCGGCGCTGAGTGCGATCAGCAGGCGGCGCGCATCTTCCTTGTCCGAATTGGCGAATGCGCCCGAGCCGGCGGGCGCGGAGAGAAGATCGAACCCGCCGCGCTTTGCCGCGCCGCCCAGAACCGGAACGATGGCATCAGCGACGGTGCATTCGCCGCGCATGACGCAAGGCAGATTGCCGCCATCGTCCAGGCCAAGATGCACGGCGGCGTTGGAAAGGCCCAGATCGGCGTCGCACAGCAGAACCCGCTCGCCTTCATGCGCCAGTGCGTGCGCCAGCGAAACAGCGATCAGCGTCTTGCCCGTGCCGCCTTTTCCCGAACCGATGGCTGTGATGTGGGGCGTGTTCATTGTGTGCTTCCCTGGTCGGCATTGCGTGTCGCGCCTTCCAGCAACGTGCGCGCAAGCGAAAGCGGCGTGAGCGTCTCGAGTCCGCCCGCGACAAAAGGTGAGCGGGTGATATGCGCCAGGCCAAGGCCGCTGCAACTGGCGGCGATGAGGGCGCCGAACCGGCGCGCCATGTCCATCTGCGTGACGATCAGGCGTTGCGCGCCCAGCATCTGCAGACCGGAAATCAGTTCGACTGTCTCTTCGGCATCGCCGCAGGCCGACACAACGCCCAGAGCTTCCACGCCTTCGATCATGGCAAGCGCGGAGAAGGCGGTGCGCGCCCTGGGATTGCGCAGATCGAAACCCGCGGTGTCGATGATGGCGAGCGCGTTGTCCTCGCGGCACTGTGCGGCGATCTTGGTCAGGGCCTCGGCGGTCTCGGCGATTTCAACCTTTAGGCGCAGATGACCGGCGAAGGCTTCGAGGCGCGCCAACGCGCCAGCCCCTTCGACATCGGTTGCGACGAACAGGACGTGGCGGTGAGAGAGACGCGCATGCGCCGCGATCTTGGCGGCGATGGCTGTCTTTCCCGCGCCGTTTCTTCATGCGGCGGTCGAGCGCGGAGGCGAGCGCCAGCGTCATGTCCTTCAGGCCGCTGTTTTCGGCGGTCTTGGCGAAATCATGCGCAAGATTGTCGGGCAGGCGGTGGCCACGCAGCACCGTGAGCAGTTGGGCACGGCTGAACGGAGATGCCGCCGTTTTCGCCGATTGCGGCGCGCCGCGCAGGCGTTTCATCAGATCGCCGCGAAAACTGTCTTCCAGGCTCGCCGGTGCTTCGATGGCTTTTTCGATTTCCGTGACGGGCTCATCCGGCGTCAGCGCGCGTTCGACGGCTTCCGGCTCGTCCAACGCGGCGCGCACCATGATGCCGCCGCCTTTGGTTTTCTCGCTGGCGACGATGACCGCATCGTCGCCCATCTCGCTGCGCACATTGGCGAGAGCTTCGCGCATGTCACGGGCAAGGAAGGTGCGAAGCTTCATCTCACACCTGCCCCAGCGTTCTCAGACGCACGGAGGCGTGGATTTCGTTCTGGGACATCACCACCGTCTGCGGACGGAAGCGTTCCACGATCGAGCGCACGAAGGGGCGCACCTGCGGGCTCGTCAGCAGCACCGGAACATCGCCGGCCTGGCCGACTTCGTCGAAGCGGGCGCGCACGGCCTGAATGAATTGCTGCAGCTGGCTCGGCGCCATCGCAAGTTGCTTGTCCTCGCCCTGGCCGATGATGGATTCCGCGAAGGCCTGCTCCCAGGCGGGCGACAGCGCGACAAGCGGCAGATATCCGCCCGGCGCGGTGTTGGCATGGCAAAGCTGGCGCGCAAGACGGGCGCGCACATGCTCGGTGATATAGAGCGGGTTCTTCGTGTGGCCGACGGCTTCGGCGATGCCTTCGAGGATCGCCGGAAGGTCGCGGATGGAAACGCGTTCGCCGAGCAGCGTTTGCAGCACGCGCTGCACGCCGGTAACGGAGATCTGCGACGGCATGAGTTCGTCCACCAACTTCTTGTGGTCGGCCGGAAGCTCGTCGAGCAGCTTCTTGGTCTCCGCGTAAGAGAGAAGTTCGCTCATATGCGACTTCAGAACTTCGGTGAGATGCGTGGTCAGCACCGTGCCCGGATCGACTACCGTAAGGCCGCGGAAATTGGCTTCCTCGCGCAGGTTCGCCGACACCCATGTCGCCGGCAGGCCGAATGCAGGCTCGGTGGTGTGCGTGCCGGGCAGATCGATTGGCGCGCCCTTGGGATCCATGACAAGGAGCGAGCCGGGGAAAAGTTCGCCGCGGCCGGAATCCACTTCCTTGACGCTGATGCGATATTCGTTCGCGCCCAGCTGCATGTTGTCGAGGATGCGGACCGACGGCATGACAAAACCCATCTCGGTCGCAAGCTGGCGGCGCAGCGCCTTGATCTGATCGGTGATGCGGTGGCCCTGCACATCGTTGATGAGCGGCAGCAGGCCGTAACCCAGCTCGACGCGCAGCAGGTCGAGCGCGAGAGCGGATGCGATGGGCTCTTCCTTGGGCGCGGCTTCGGCCTTGGTTTTTTCCTCCTGCTTCTCCTCGGCAACGCGGGTCTCTTCCTTGCGCTTGAAGGCGAACCAGGCGGTGGCGCCGATGGCGGCGGAGAGCAGCGTGAACACGATGGTCGGCATGCCGGGCAGGAGGCCGACGATGGCCATGACGGCCGAGGCCATGCCCAGCGCCTGCGGATAAAAGGACAACTGGCTCATTAGCGCCTGATCCGTCGAGCCTTCGACGCCGGCTTTCGAAACCATCAGGCCTGCCGCGGTCGAAACAATCAGCGCCGGCATCTGGCTCACAAGACCATCACCGACGGACAGAAGCGTGAATGTCTGCGTGGCGTCCGCGAAGCTCATGCCTTTTTGCACGACGGCGATGATAATGCCGCCGATCACATTGATGGCCACGATCATCAGACCGGCGATGGCATCGCCGCGAACGAATTTGGAGGCGCCGTCCATGGCGCCGAAGAAGTTGGATTCACCTTCCAGTTCCTTGCGCCGGCGGCGGGCTTCGGTTTCGTCGATAAGGCCGGCGGAAAGATCGGCGTCCACCGCCATTTGCTTGCCGGGCATGGCGTCCAGGGTGAAACGCGCGGCGACTTCGGCGATACGGCCAGAGCCTTTGGTGATGACCACGAAGTTCACGATCACCAGGATCGCGAATACGATGATGCCGATCACGAAATTGCCCTGCATGATCAGGTGGCCGAAAGCCTGGATCACATAGCCGGCGGCTTCGGTGCCCGTCGCGCCTTCCGAAAGGATCAGGCGCGTGGAGGCGAGGTTCAGCGCAAGGCGCATCATCGTGGTGATGAGCAGCACGGCGGGGAACGAGCTGAATTCCAGCGGTTTGCGAATGAACACGCAGGTCATCAGGATCAGGATCGAAACGGACAACGAGAAAGCCAGGCAGATATCCAGCAGCCATGTCGGCAGCGGCAGGATCAGGACGATCAGGATCGCCATGATGCCGATCGCAAGGCCCAGATCGCTGCGCTTCAGGATGCCCTGCGCGGTGGCGAGGTTCAGTCCGAACGCCGGCGCCTCAACGGTGCTGGAGATATCAGCCATTGGTGACTATCAGCCCGCCATCCGGGCTTCGCCGTGCTGCGGGATCGCAAGACCGGACGAGGAGTATTCGCGCAGCTTGTTGCGCAGGGTGCGGATCGAAATGCCCAGGATGTTCGCGGCATGGGTGCGGTTGCCGAGGCAGTGATCCAGTGTATCCAGAATGAGGTCGCGTTCGACGTCGGCGACCGTGCGGCCGACGAGACCGCGGGTTGCGACGACGCTTGCGGCCTGAACGGCGGCCGACACCGAGTTCGGCAGATTGCTCTGCGGGCCGACCTGCGTGCCATCGGGCAAGCGGATCGCTTCCGGCGAGATCTCGTTGCCCTGCGCCAGCAGGACGGAGCGATGGATGGTGTTCTCCAATTCGCGCACGTTGCCGCGCCAGGCGTGACCGATCAGCAGGCGTTCGGTGGCGCTGCCGATAGGGCGGAACGGCACGCCGTTCGCTTCGGCATATTTGTGCGCGAAGTGACGGGCGAGGGCGAGAATATCCTTCGGGCGTTCGCGCAATGCGGGCAGGCGCAGGTTCACGACGTTCAGGCGATAGAGCAGGTCTTCACGGAACGTGCCGTGTTTCACCGCTTCGGAAAGGTCGCGGTTCGATGTGGCGATGATGCGGATATCCACCTTCACCGGCTTGGTGCCGCCGACGCGGTCGATTTCTCGCTCCTGGATCGCGCGCAGCAGCTTGGCCTGAAGGCGCACATCCATTTCGCTGATTTCGTCCAGCAGCAACGTGCCGCCATTGGCTTCTTCGAACTTGCCCACGCGGCGGGCGATGGCGCCGGTGAAGGCGCCTTTCTCATGGCCGAACAATTCGGATTCCAGAAGGTTGTCCGGGATCGCGGCGCAGTTCACGGAGATGAACGACTTCTCTGCGCGCAGCGATTTGCGATGAATGTAACGCGCCATCACCTCCTTGCCGGTTCCGCTTTCACCGGTGATGAGGATGGAGGCTTCGCTGCCGGCGACCTGGTCGGCCAGCGTCAGTACCGCGGTCATCGCTTCGTCTTCGTGAATCAACTGGTGCGATTCATCGGCGACCGCGGCCAGGATGGCGGCAATCATTTCCGCATCGGCGGGGAGGGGCAGATATTCTTTGGCACCGGCGCGGATTGCATCCACCGCCCTGCGCGCGTCCGTCCCGATGCCGCAGGCGACAACCGGGGTGCAGATGCGCTCGGCGGCGAGCTGGCGGACCAGCGTGCCGATATCGTAGCCGACATCGCAGAAGACGAGGTCGGCGCCGACGCCGCTGCGCAAGGATGCCATCGCCTGGTCGATATCGTTCGCGTGCGTGACTTTCGCGCCGCGATCCATCGCGATCTTGGTGGCCGTTCCGATCTGCCCTTGCAGCGATCCGACGATGAGAAGACGCATGGCTTTATTCCTTCAAACGAACTGTGAGAATTGCTGTGCCTGCTAAGATTGGCCGGCCTTGATGATTTCCGTCATGGTTACGCCAAGGCGGTCTTCCACGAGCACCACTTCGCCGCGCGCGACGAGGCGGTTGTTCACATAGATGTCGATGGCTTCGCCGACCTTGCGGTCCAGCTCCACGATCGTGCCCTTTCCGAGCTTCAGAAGCTGGCTGACTTCCATGCCGGACTTGCCGAGCACCGCGGAGACGGTGACGGGCACATCGAACACCGCTTCCAGATCTGTGGCGGTGCGCTTGGTATCGGCATCGGATGGTCCTTCTTCCTGCAGCAAAGCTGGCGCATTCGGCGCCACGTCTTCATGCGCGAGATCGGGCAGTTCGACGTCGTCGTTGCCGGCCATCTATTCCTCCGTCATTTCTGTATGCGTCACTTCTGCGAAGTGGCGCGCGATAAGTTCCTGCAAGGCGTTTTCGATGGCGCTTTCGCTGCGCTCGGCGCCGCCGCCGCGCCATTCGATGCGGCAATCGGTGCCTTTGAGCACCGGATCGCCGGAAATCTGCACTCGCCCGTCGAAGCCTTCGTCATGGGCGATCTCGTTCAGGCGCGCGGCAATCGCATCGGCTACGCCCTGAGCGGTGCGCAGCACGATGCGCGGCTCGCCGATCGCCTGATGCATGGCTTCGCGCAAAGCGATCTCGATTTCGGCCTGCGGCAGGGTGGCGAGCGCGGCACGCGCCAGTTTTTTCGCCGCGACCAACGCGATGCCGGCGGCATCGGCGCGAACCTGTTCGACATCCTTCGAGGACCGGGCGAGCACGTCTTTCAGAACCGCGGCAACGTCGAGCGTTCCCGCCGCGATCGCTTCCTGCGCACGAACCTGGCCGGCCTTCATTCCCTGATCGCGGGCGCGGGCGCAGAGCTGGTCGATTTCGGCGTGGCTATACGCTTTCTTCTGCCGCTCGCGCGCGGCATTGGAGATCAGATCGCCTTCGGGGCGGAACTCCGTGTCGAATGTGTATTTGGTCGCGGTCATCAGTAGATCAACTCATCTTCGCCGGCTTTGCTGGCGATCATGATCTCACCCTTGTTGGCGAGATCCTTGGCGACGTTGACCATGCGCATCTGCGCTTCATCGACGTCCTTGAGGCGAACGGGACCCATGGCTTCCATGTCTTCGCGCAGGATCTTTCCGGCACGCTCGCTCATGTTGGAGAAGAAGGTGTCGCGCAGCGTGTCGGTGGCGCCCTTGAGCGCGAGGCCGAGCTTGTCCTTCTCGACATGGCGCAGCAGCGTCTGGATCGAGCCGGGATCGAGCTTGCCCAGGTCCTCGAAGGTGAACATCAGCGCCTTGATGCGTTCCGCGCTGTCGCGGCTGCGCTCTTCGAGGGCCACGATGAAGCGGCTTTCGGTCTGGCGATCGAAATTGTTGAAGATTTCGGCCATGTGCTCATGGCTGTCGCGCTTGGCCGTGCGGGCGAGGTTGGACATGAATTCGACGCGCAGCGTCTTCTCGACCTTGTCGAGAATATCCTTCTGGACGCTTTCCATGCGCAGCATGCGCTGCACGACTTCCAGCGCGAATTCTTCCGGCAGCGAGCCCAGCACGCGGGCGGCATGTTCCGGCTTGATCTTGGAAAGCACGACCGAAACGGTCTGCGGATATTCGTTCTTCAGGTAGTTCGCCAGAACCGTCTCGTTCACATTGGCGAGCTTGTCCCACATGGTGCGTCCGGCGGGACCACGGATTTCTTCCATGATCTGGCCGACTTTTTCTTCCGGCATGAACTTGGCGATCAGCCGCTCCGTCGCCTCATAGGAGCCGAGCAGCGAGCCGGTGCCGGACATCTGCGAAACGAAGTCCACCAGCAGCTTGTCGACCAGCGTGGAGGAGATCGAACCCAGCGTGGACATGACCTGGGAGATTTCCTTGACCTCGTCCTCGTCCATCATTTGCCAAAGCCGGGCGGAATGTTCTTCGCCCAGCGCAAGCATCACGATGGCCGATCGTTCGGCGCCGCTGAGCTGACGGATGTCTTCTTTGGAAGTGGGTTTTGCGCGTGACATGTTTCTCTATGCCGGTTCGTGGAGCCAGGTACGGATGATTGCCAGCGCTTCTTCGGGGTGCGAGCCCACAACTTCGCCGACTTTCTTGATCGAGGAGTCGCGCACCTGTCCTTCGATGCGCTGCAGATCGATTACGTTTTCCTTCGGCGGCGGGAGGGCTATTTGCCCGCCGCCTGCAGCTTCGCCTTGCGGCGCGGGCAATTGCCCGGCCACCGGCTGTTGCGCGAAGAGCGGAGCGCCGGATGTCATCGCCATTTGCGGGCCGAACATGCGGCCGATCAGCGGACGCACCACGAACAGGCCGATCAGCAGGGCGGTGAGCGAGAGAATGCCCGCTTCGATGATCTTGAACCAATAGGCGCTGTCGAGTCCGAGCAGCGGCTTTGGCGCCGGCGTCGCCTCGGCCACGTCGAGATGCGCGAAGGGCATGTTGACGACCTTCACGTCGTCGCCGCGCGTCTTGTCATAGCCGATCGCCGATTTCACCAGCGCTTCGATCTGGGTCAGCTCCTGCGGCGTGCGCGGCGTGTAGCTGTCCTTGCCGGAAGCGTCGGTCTTCGTCGTTCCGTCCACGGCCACCGCGACCGAGAGCCGCTTCACGGTGCCGGCATCGACAACGCTGGTCTTCGTTGTTTTCGATATTTCGTAGTTCGTCGTTTCCTCGGTGCGGCCACTGCTCGATTTGGTGTTGTCGCCGCCGCTCTGCTGCGCGTTGGGAAGCGCATTGGCGACTGACATGGAGCCGCCGTTCTGGGCGTTGGTGTCGCTGGCGTTCTGCTCGACCGTTTGGGTGGAGCGAACGACTTTGGAGTCGGGATCGAAGGTCTCGCTGGTCGTGCTGGTGTGATCGTAGTTCATGTCGGCCGCGACCTGGACGCGGACATGGCCCGGGCCAACGACGCTGGCGACGATGGATTCGATGCGCTGGCGCAGCTTGTCTTCCACATCCGTGGTGTGCTGCTCCTGGTCGGCAGCCGCGGCGTCAGCACCGGTCTTGTCATCTCCACCGGCCAGCAGCGTGCCTTTGTCGTCAACAATGGCGACGCGGTTGGGCATGAGGCCCGCAACGGCGGCCGCCACGAGATGCTGGATGGCCGTGACTTCGCCGCGGTCCATGGTGCCCTGCGTGCGCAAGACGACAGAAGCGCTGGGGCTCTGATCTTCACGGCTGAAAATCTGGCGCTCGGGAATGACCAGATGCACCCGCACGCTGTCGATGCCGTCGATGGTTTCGATGGAGCGGGCGAGTTCGCCTTCCAGCGCGCGCAACCGGTTAATGTTCTGCACGAAGGCTGTGGTGCCGAAGGAATCCGTCTTGTCGAAAATCTCGTAACCGGTGCCGGCGGCGGGGAGGTTCTCGGACGCCAACTCCATGCGCAGCTTCGTCACCTGATCGGCCGGAACGAGGATGGTGCCGCCGTCGCCCTTGGCGTCGTACTTTACATTCATGGCGTCGAGCTTCGCCGTCACCTGTGCGGCGGCGCGCGGATCGAGACCGGAATACAGAATCGTCTTCGGCGGTTCGGAGATCACGCCGGCGACGTACAAGAAGAATGCGGTGAGAACGGCCGCGACGCCGGCCATGACGCCGAACCGCGCTGGTCCGTTACCTTTGAGAAATTCCGGCAATGCACGCCCTCCGCTCGGGACACGCAAATGAGGAGCGCGCCCTGGTAGGCAAACATTGCCGTGTCTTGGTAAAGGTGGGCTTAACGCTGAAAGAACACGACTAGCGAATTGCGAGTGGCGAATGGAATTTTTTGCCCTGCTCGCACTTCCGCATCGTCGAGGCTCAACAGTCCGCCGCGCACGGCAGCAACGACTTCGGCCTTGCGGCGGATCACCCAACGCTTCGTTCCCGGAGGCGGAAGGTCGGCGAGAGTCAGCGGGCTGCCGTCCGGCCCGATGACGTAGCTCACGCGTCCCTTACGGTCATCTCCCATTGTCATCTCGTTTTCAACTCCATCACCCACGCGCAAAGTAACCGTTCCGCCTTTAACAAACGGCCAAAACACAGGGTTAAAAGACTCTGTACTTTCAGCATCAGTTTGTCGGTTTCGGAGAAGGCCGGTGATGCGTTTCCGCGCAACACCGGCCTCAACCGTTAATGCGACATCTGCAGAAGCTGATCGAGCATGTCCGAAGCGGTTGTCACGATTCGGGTCGATGCTTGGTAAGCACGCTGTGTGGTGATGAGATTTGTGAATTCCGTCGCCAGATCGACGGTGGACGCTTCCAGCGAACTCGATGCGATGGCGCCGGCGCCGCCGGTTCCCGCCTCGTTGATCGTGGCCACGCCCGAAGCGTTCGACGCCTGGTAGGCATTTCCCGACACCGCGGTGAGGCCGTTCGGATTGGAGAACGTCGCAATCGGAAGCTTGTAGATCTTCTGCGACAGGCCGTTGGAGAAGTTGGCCGTCACATAGCCGCTCGAGTCCACCGTCACGCCCGAAAGGCTGCCGAACAGCGAGCCGTCAACCGTCGAAGAGGAAAGCGACGAGGGACTGTCGAACTGTGTCACGCCGTTCGAGGTGTTCAGCGTGCCCATGTTCAGCGTGATCGCCTGGCTCTGAAGGCCCGAAGACGCATCCCACGGGATCGTGATGCCAACGGTGCCGTCGGCCGAAGCGGTGGAACTGCCACCTGTCGTGTCGGTAATTCCCGCCAGCGTGCCGTCGGAATTGAACGTCATGTCGCCGGTCGCGATCGGGTTGTTCGAGGCGCCGCCGATATTGGCGGCGTTGCCCTGATACGAGACCTCATAAGACCAGGCGTTCGCGCCGGTTTTCACATAGGAAATCTGCAGGGGCTGCGAACCGCCCTGGCTGTCATAGATATTGATGGTGCGCTGGAACTGCGGCGTGACCGTGCCGGCTTCCATGTCGCCGACGGTATATGCGCCAACCGGTGTCGTGCTTGCCTGCAGGTTCGCCTGCAAGGTCATCTTGGTCGTGGCTTCCGCCTTGCCGGACAGGTTGTTGATGTTCACCGCCGTCATGTCGGTGCGGTTGGTCGGCACGTTGCCGGTCGAGTCCAGCGGCCAACCCATCAGGTAGTTGCCCGCGGAGTTGACGAGGTTGCCGCTCTCATCCGGATTGAAGTCACCCGCGCGCGTATAATATTGCGAGTTGACCGAGCCTGCGGCCGCCGGCGTCGTGCTGACGACGAAGAAGCCGTTGCCGGAGATCGCCAGATCGGTCGGCGAGGACGCGGTCTGGATGGTGCCCTGCGTGGTGATGTTCTGCGACGCCTTGGACTGAACGCCGGCATTGCTGACGTCGCCCGAGCCCATGGCGGAGGCGAGCAAGACCCGAGACGCCAATCATAAGTGCGCCGTAGAGTGACATTGTCTTGCTTCCTTTTTTTGTCCGGCATCCCGCGGCTTCGCCTGCGTGGCCGTCATGTTTTTAATGGCGCCGCTTCTCGGCCGCCGGTTGTCCTTCAGTTTGAGGCCGCGATATCGATTGCGGAAACCGCGCTGACGGGAACGGCCATGGCCCCGACCATCAGATAAGGTTCCGATCCGGTAAAATTCACTTCGCTGACGACACCTTTGCTGGCTACCGCGCTTTCGATGGCGCTGCCGTCCGGCGCTGTCGCCGCGACGGAGAGCTTGTAGGTGCCGTCGCCGAGCTGGTTGCCGCCGTTGTCTTTGCCGTTCCAGTCGAAATCGTGCTGACCGGATTTGGTCTCGCCTTTGCCGGTGTAGACGACCTTGCCGTTTGCATCGGTCACGGTGATCGTGGTGTTGGCGGCCGCGCCGCCCAGCGCGTAGCTCCACTGGGCCTCGCCATCCGTCAACTGGCCGCTGCCATCCGTGATGGTGATGTTCTTGCCCAGATAGTTGATCGCATTGTTGGTCGCGTTGCCCTGTTGCAGCGAGATCAGTGTCTTCAGATTGTCATTGGTGTTGATCTGCTGCTCGACGCCGGAGAACTGCACCAGTTCCTGCGTGAACTGATCGGAGTTCATCGGGTTCATCGGATCCTGGTTTTGCAGCTGCGTGGTCAGCAGCGTCAGGAAGGTGTCGAAATTGCCCGACAAGTCGGTGATGGCGTTGCTCGTGCCGTTTTTGCCGGTCGAGTTCGTGTTTGCCGTCGCTGGCGGAACCGTGGTCATGACTTACCTCAAACCCGGATATCGAGGCGCGAGTCGCCGGGTGCGAGACTCGCGTGGGAACTGGTGGACGAACTGTCCGCGGTCTGGATCGCGGAAATGGACAGTGCGCGGCTGCGCGCGTTGAAGGTCGGCGTCGACGGCTGCTGCTCGCCCTTGAGCGAGAAGCTGAGGCCGTTGTTGGCGACATTGAGACCGGCGTCGCGCAGGTTGCGCTCCAGCGTGGCCTTGTCGTTCTGCAGCATCTGAAGCGTCTGCGGATGTTCCGCGCTCAAATGCGCCTGCGTCTTGCCGTCGGCATCGACCGAGATGCGCACGTCGACCCGGCCCAGATCGGCCGGATGCATATTGATGTCGAATTGTTTTTCGCCGTCCTTCGATTTGGCGGCGATGGCGACGCCGAGCGCGGCGAAGGTCGCTTGGTCCGCCGGCGTGTTCTGCTGCGGCTGTTGCGAAACGTGCAGCGTGGCCGCGATCTGCGGCGTGGCCGTTGCCGGGGTCGTCGCCTGGGTGTTCACGGCGGTAGCCAGATTGGTGTTCGTGGATGCGGAGTTGGTGTGAGACGGCGCGGGCGTCGATGGCTGCGCGTCGGGGAAATTGGGCGCCGTCGCATCGGCCGATTTCGGGGCGTCGGGGGCGGCGGTGCGAACGCTGCCGGGCTGGGCCTGGCTTTTATCGCCGCTGCCGCTCTTCGAATCCGCGTCACTGTCCTTGGAGTCGCTGGGCTTGGCATCGAACGGAATGGGCAGCGCCTGCGCCTCGATCTTCGCCTGCGCCGTCGGCGTATGGATCGCGCTCTGCGTGGCATTCGCCATCGCAGCCGTTTCGATTTTTGTAACCGTCGGTGCGGTAGGCGCCGTCCGGGATGCGACTTCCGCGACGGCCACGCCTTTGGCGGCGACCTGTGCTGCATCGGAACTATCCGCGGCGCCCGCGGTTGCGGCGATCTTCACCGCCATCGACTGAACCGTTTCGGTGCCGGATGTGTCGGTCCCGGCCGCGGCTTTGTGCGAATGAGCGTGATGACCGATTTTGGCGTTGGGCACTTTGCTGCCATCCGCCTGGCCGGCTCTGAGAACAGGCGCCGTGGCGGTTTTCAGCAAGGCGGTGACAAGTTTGTCCTGCGACGTTGCCTGCACCGCGGCTTTGGATGGATCGGCGTTCGCTGCGTCTGCGGTTTGCGTTGTGCCTTTGACGGCTGGGCCGTCCGGCGTAGCCGGCGTTGTGGGTGTGCTGGGCACGCCATTTTGCGCAGCCGCATCAACCGTACCGGCGGCAGGCGTCCCGATGGCCGCATTCATGGCCTCGGCGAATGTCTGGGGCGCGGTGGACGCGGCCGGATTGACGGCTTGTCCGACATTCACCTTGCCGGTCACCGGATCGAGTGTCGGCAAGCCGTGCATCTTTCCCGGAATCTGTCCGCCTTTGCCCATCGCCGCGCGCAAAGCTGGAATGTCGATGCCGGTGTTCGTGGCGCCGAGCTTCTGGATGATCGCTTGCTGCTGTTGGAGTTGCGCCGGGAGGAGCATGATGCCCGCTTCACCGCCCTTCAGCTTGCTTTTGAGCTTGCCGAATTTGCGATGACCATGCAGCTGGGCGCGGACATCGTTGTCGTTTTCGGGAGACGTCTTTGCGTCGGTGGCGTCGGGTTGCGCGAGAACGGAATCAAGGTTGTCCGTGAACGAGCCGCCGCTTCCGTTGCCTGAGGCGGCAGCAGATGTGTTCGCCTTGGCGGTGTTGTCCACCGCCGGCGCCGGCGAAACTGCACTGGCCGAACTGAGAGCCATGATTGATCCGCAATAATCCGGGTGAACAAAAGCAAGGGCCGGACCAGTTCGAATCCGCGCGCAAATCCTCGAAATTTCATGCGGGGCGCATTTGCGTGACGTCGGAATTGCGCGGGCATGAAGTGCCACACCCGGCAAACTCTGCCGTGCATTTCACCCGCCGACCGTCGAAATTCTCCAAGTAACGCACGGCTTTCGCATGGCACGGTGCTTGCGACCTCGGCCACGGCATAAAAGCATTTGGAGCGGGGACCCCCGTGTCGATCAACAGTATTCTTGCCAGTGCGATGACGGCGTTGCAGACGAATACGGCCGCACTCAAGGTCGTTTCCGACAACGTCGCCAATATCAACACGCAGGGCTATTCGCGCCGCGTCGTCAACCAGACGACACAGGTCGCGGGCGGCGGTCTTACCGGCGTTGATATCGCCAGCGTTCAGCGGGTCGTCGATCAGTTCCTGCAGAGCGAAACGCTTTCGGCAAGCGCCGGCGCCGCGCAATATGGCGCGCAGAGCGACATCTATGCCCAGCTCAACGGCATTCTGGGCCAGCCGGGCGATGGCAACTCGCTCAACGCGAAGCTCGACAATATCTTCTCGGCTATCAGCACGGCATCGCAGGCGCCCAACACCGGCACCAGCCAACAAAGCGTGTTGACCGCGTTGCAAAGCCTGGCAAGCACGATCTCGAACACCTCGTCCTCGATCACCTCGTTGCAGACGCAGGTCGATGGACAGATCAGCTCGTCCATCTCCAACGTCAATTCTCTGATCAAGAACATCTATGACCTTAACCAGCAGATTCAGACGGCCACGCTGGCGGGCGACAAGGCTTCGGGCCTTCTGGACCAGCGCGACCAGGCCGTGCAGAACCTCTCTTCCCTGATCGGCGTTCGCACGACGGAGCAGCCGAACGGCCAGCTTCTTGTGTCCACGCAGGATGGCGTCAACCTCATCGGCGACACCTACGCCCAGCTTTCCTATGCGGGCGGCAACGCGAACGGCGCTTACAGCCAGATCACGCTGACGAACATCAACGGCATGAGCGGCCAGCAGATCGGCCCGTCCCAGGTGCTGGACCCCCATCTGGGCTCCGGCTCCATCAAGGGGTTGATCGACATGCGCGACAACCAGTTGCCCGCGCTGCAGGCCGAGTTGGGAAATTTCGCGCGCCAGACCGCGCTTGCTTTCAACGCGCAGGCCAACGTCAATTCGGCTGCGCCGCCGCCATCTTCCCTGGATGGGCGCAACACAGGCCTTCTTTCCAGCGATGCACTCAACTTCTCCGGCAAGACCACTATCGCCGTCGCCGATGCGAACGGCAATCTCGTCAGCCGCGTGGATGTGGATTTCGGTGCCGGCACATTGTCCGTCGATGGCGGCGCGGTCGCCAGCATCGGCACCACGGTCGGCGATTTCGCCACCGCGCTGAACGGCGCGCTCGGCAGCAATGGCAGCGCCAGCTTCGCGAACGGCGAGCTTTCGATTTCCGCCACGGGCACCAACGGCGTCGTGGTGCAGGACGATGCGACAACGCCGTCCAGCCGCGGCGGCGTGGGCCTCTCGCAATTCTTCGGATTGAACGACGTGTTCGAAGGCGCGGCGCCTTCGATCCTGTCCACCGGCCTTTCGGCCAGCGACGACAGCGGCTTTGCAGCCGGCGGCAAGATGAGCTTCATGCTCAAGAACCCCAACGGCACGATCGACAAGCAGGTTTCGGTCACGCTCACGGCGGGCATGTCCATCGGCGACATCGTCACCGCGATGAACACCGCGTTTGGCGGCGCGGGCACATTCTCCCTGGGCACCGACGGTTCGATGAAGTTCACGCCGTCCAGCGGCAACAGCAGCGACACGCTGACCACGACATCCGATACGACCCAACGCGGCACGACCGGAATGAGCTTCACCGGCCTTTTCGGCATCGGCGCCAATCAGGCGGCGGTGCAGGCGCAAGGCTTCTCGGTCAATTCGAACTTGGCGACATCGCCGTCTTCGCTACCCTTCGCGCAATCGAACATCACGTCCACGACGGCGGCCGGCGATTCCATTCTGGGTTCCGGTGACGCGCGCGGCTTGATCGCGCTTCAGAACTTGGCCAATGCGCGCCAGAACTTCGGCGCTGCCGGCGGCATGGGTGCGCAGGTTTCGACGCTGAGCGACTACGCGGCGAATTTCTATCAGGACGTTTCAACCCGCAGCAACGCGGCCACCACTGCGAGTACGACGCAGGGTGACCGCCTCGCCGAAGCACAGACGCGCCAGGCGAGCGAGTCCGGCGTCAATCTCGATGAAGAGCTTTCCAACATGATGATCTATCAGCAGGCCTACGCCGCGGGCGCGCGCATGCTGCAGGTCGGCCAGCAGCTTTACGATACGCTGCTGCAAATGCCGGTTTGAGGAGTTGAGCCATGACCATTGATCGCATCGCAACCAATTCGCAAAGCCAGCTCATGCTGTCGCAGATCCAGCAGGCCGAGCTGGCGCTCAACAAGGCGCAGACGCAGGTTACGAGCGGCAAGGTCGCCACCGATTATGCCGGCATCGGCGACAAGACCGCCATGCTGGAAGCAACGCGCTCTGCAGCCAACCGCGCCGATGCATATCAGTCCGCCACCACGCTGGCGGTCAACCAGGCGAATTTGCAGGACAACCAGATGAGTTCGCTGTCCGATCTGGCCAACCAGTTGCGTCAGGCGATCACCACCGCGACCGGCGATAACGACGGCTCCACGCTGATGACGACGGCCCAGGGCATTTTCGATCAGGTGGTTCAGATTCTGAATTCGAAAGACTCGAACGGAAACTATCTCTACGGCGGGGACAAGAACAATCAGCCGCCCGTCACGGCGACGAGCCTCAACGATCTTATCTCCATGACGTCATCGTCGGACGCATTCCAGAACGGCACGGTGGCGAATTCGGTGATGATCGGCGACGGCCAGAGTGTGAAAGTGGGCATGCTTGCCTCCGATATCGGATCGGGCTTGCTGAAGACGCTGAAGGACATCGCCGATTTCAATGCCGGCCCGAACGGCAATTTCTCGACGGGCCTCACCGATGCGCAATCGACCTTCCTGTCCGGCGAAATCCAGACCGCAACCACCGCCGCGAGCCAGGTCAACAATGCCGCGGCGGCCAACGGCAATGTTTACGGTCAGCTCAAGGAACCAGGTTTCACTGCTTAACTATCTGTCCCCGGCCGGCCGCTAAATCGCTTGAAGGCCGCGCGCGGCGGGCCTATAGGCACCGCCATGACCGCCGCCCGCAACAGCCTTGGATTTGCGAAGGAACCGCGCGACACCCGCGTGGTCGTTGCCATGTCCGGCGGTGTGGATTCCTCGGTCACCGCCGCGCTTCTGAAGCGCGAAGGCTATGACGTCATCGGCATGACCTTACAGCTTTACGATGCGGGCGCTGTCGCCAAGAAGAAGGGGGCCTGCTGCGCCGGGCAGGATATTCACGATGCGCGCCGCGTGGCGGAGAGCCTCGGTATCCCGCATTACGTTCTGGACTACGAAGCGCGTTTCAGGCACGCAGTGATGGAAGATTTCGCGGCCACCTATGCGCGCGGTGAAACGCCGATCCCCTGTGTCGCCTGCAATGAGAAGGTGAAGTTCGCCGATCTGCTGGTGACGGCGAAGGAGCTGGGCGCCGATGCCCTCGCCACCGGACATTATATAAAGCGCGTGGATGGCGCGGAGGGGCCGGAGATGCACGTCGCCGCCGATCCCGCGCGCGACCAGAGCTATTTCCTCTTCCGCACCACGCGCGCGCAACTGGATTTCGTGCGCTTTCCGCTCGGCGGCATGCCCAAGAGCGATGTGCGCAAGATCGCCGCCGAACTCGGGCTGATTGTCGCCGACAAGCCGGACAGCCAGGACATCTGCTTCGTGCCGGACGGCAATTACGCGAGCGTCGTGGAGAAGCTCAATCCCGGCGCCGTGAGGCCGGGCGATATCGTCGATCAACAGGGCAAGGTTCTGGCGCGGCACGATGGCGTGATCCATTTCACCGTCGGCCAGCGCAAGGGCCTGGGTCTTTCCGGCCATGAAGAGCCGCTGTTCGTGCTCAAGATCGACGCCGCCAAGGCGCGCGTGATCGTGGGGCCGCGTTCGGCGCTTGCGACCGGCAGCTTCTTCCTGCGCGACGTGAATTGGCTCACGGCGCGGACGCAAGCCTGCGTCTTCTATGACGGTGGCCGTGTGTTGGGCGGTGGCTGGATCGCGCGAAACGACATTGCCGCGCTCGCCGCGGAGTAATCTCGAAAAGCTATTTGGCCTTCAGCTCTGCCTGCAGCTTCTTGGGCGCCGCGTAACGCCACGCTGCCGTCATGTAGCCTCGCAACGCTTTCGCATCAAGCTTGGTCACATCGACATAGGCCCACAGCATTGTCGCAGTTCTCATCGGCGAGAAAACATCCGGGTCGGCCTCGATCAGCATCATCACCTGATCCTTGGGCAGGCGCAGGATCCATTGGCGGCCCCCGTAAAGCGCGAAGGTCTTGCGGCCGATGTTGAACCAATAGCCGTGGCCATCGATGACCTCTGCCGCGCCGGGCAGGGCAAGCGCGACCCGTCTCAGGAAATCGTATTTGGGTGGCTTGGGAGTGGTGAGCATGGCAGCGCTCATTATTATGTCACGGATGGCCGCCGGATCGCCGTTCTTGACACCCCCGGCCCCCGCCCTTAAACCGCGCCTCCTTGGCTGGCCATCCGGCAGCGTAGCTCAGTGGTAGAGCAGGGGAATCATAATCCCTTGGTCGGGGGTTCAAATCCCTCCGCTGCTACCAGCCGGGCGCAAAATGGGGACCCTGCATTGGCCCATAAGGCGACGACCGCTTCTTCCGCCGGAACCGCTTCCGACATCACCATCGACGATATTCGCGCCGCCGCGAAGGTGATCGACGGCATCGTCGAGCGCACGCCGACGCATTTCTCCCGCACGCTTTCAAAGATCGCGGGCTGCGAGATCTGGCTGAAATTCGAGAACCTCCAGTTCACAGCGTCTTTCAAGGAGCGCGGTGCGCTGAACAAGCTGACCTCGCTCAATGCCGAGCAGCGCAAACGCGGCGTGGTGGCGATGAGCGCCGGCAATCACGCGCAAGGCGTCGCCTATCATGCGGGCCGCCTGGGCATTCCGGCCACCATCGTCATGCCAGAAGGCACGCCCTTCAACAAAGTGAAGCACACCAAGAATTTCGGCGCGCGCGTGGTGCTGGATGGCATGACGCTCATGCAAGCCTCGGATCGCGCGCACGTGATCGAAAAGGAAGAAGGCCTCACCTTCGTGCATCCTTATGACGATCCGCTGATCATCGCCGGGCAGGGCACGGTAGCACTGGAGCTTCTGGCCGACGCGCCCGACGTGGACACGCTCGTCGTTCCCATCGGCGGGGGCGGATTGATCTCCGGCATCGCCATAGCGGCGAAAGCGCTGAAGCCCGGCATCGAAATCTACGGCGTCGAGACCGCGCTCTATCCGTCCATGTACGACGTGCTGAAGCAAGCGGACTTGCCATGCTCCGGGCAGACCATCGCCGAAGGCATCGCGGTGAAGCAGCCGGGCCAGATCACCCGGCGCATCGTCGGCGAAATGGTTAAGGATGTTCTCCTGGTCCGCGAGGACGAGATCGAAAAGGCCGTCGCCACGTTGCTGGAGATCGAGAAGACGGTCGTGGAAGGCGCGGGAGCAGCCGCCTTCGCCGCCATCGTCTCAAATCCCGATTTGTTCAAGGGCAAGAAAGTCGGCGTTGTTCTGTCCGGCGGCAATATCGACATGCGCCTTTTGTCGAACGTCATCCTGCGCGAAATGATGCGCGAGGGCCGCATCCTGCAACTGGTCGTGGAGATCGAGGATCAGCCGGGTTGGCTCGCGAAGATCGCCACTGTCGTCGGCGAGGCGGGCGGCAACATCCTCGACGTCGCGCACAACCGCATGATGACGGATATGTCGGTGAAATCCGCGGACCTGAGTCTCACCATCGAAGCGCGCGATGCCGCGCATGGCAAGGAAATCCACGACACGTTGCAGAAGGCGGGCTTCACCATCCGCCCGCACGCACAGAGCGTGCGTCCAATGCATTCCTAGCTCTGAACGTTCGCCTTTTTGCAGGCATCGTAAAGTTCGTCGATCTTCGAAAATTCTCAGCGCGAGAATTTCTCGCTGAGCACGATGGACGACACGGTGCGCGCCACGCCATGCGCCTTGCCGATACGGTCTAGCGCGGCGTCCATCTTGGCGGGCGTGTCGGCTTCCACCATCGCCATCATGTCGTAGGCGCCGGACACGGCGGAGAGCGAGCGCACCTCGGCCATCTTCTTCAGTTCCGCGCCGACGCGGTCTGCCTGTTTGGGATCGGCGGTGATCATCACGACCGCGCGCAGCGACCGCGCATCGGCTTCTTCGGCGAGACGCACCGTGTAGCCCTTGATGACGCGCTCGCGTTCCAGCCGCGCAATGCGCTCCTGCACCGTGGAGCGGGCGAGGCCGAGCTTGCGCGCCAGCGACGCCGCCGGTTCGCGGGCGTTGGATTTCAGAAGGGCGATGAGTTTGCTGTCGCTGTCCCGTGTCGGCATTTCGCCGGAATCCCCTGCGATTCGCCGGACCTTACCCGGTTTTCCGGCGTTTCGCTGTCTCTTTTCCGTCGCCCGCCCGGTGTATCCAAGCGGCTGATTTACAAAGGGAATTTGGCGATGAAGAAAGTGATGTTGGTGGGCGGCGGCAAGATTGGCGTGGCCATCACCGAATTTCTGAGCGGCACGAAGGATTATCAGGTCACCGTCGCCGACCGCGACGCCGCCAGCCTCGAGCGCATGCCGAAGAAGGACAATGTCTCGCTGCGCAAGGTCACCATCGAGAACCCGAAGGATTTCGCGAAAGAAGTCGAGGGCCACGACATCGTGTTGATGGCGACGCCCTATACGCTGACGCCGATCATCGCCGAAGGCGCCAAGCGCGCTGGCGCACACTATCTCGATCTCACCGAAGACGTGGAGTCGACCCGCACCATCAAGAGGCTGGCGGAAGGCGCGAGCACCGCATTCATTCCGCAATGCGGTCTGGCGCCGGGCTTCATCTCGATCGTCGCGCACGACTTGACGCAAAAATTCGAAAAGCTGCGCGACGTGCAGATGCGCGTCGGCGCGCTGCCGGTGTTTCCGCACAATGCGCTGAAATACAATCTCACCTGGTCGACGGACGGCCTGATCAACGAATATTGCAATCCGTGCGAAGCGGTGCGCGATGGCGTGCGCACGGAAGTGCCGGCGCTGGAAGAACTCGAACAATTCACGCTCGACGTCGTCGAGTATGAAGCGTTCAACACCTCCGGCGGCCTCGGCACCTTGTGCGAAACGCTGGAAGGCAAGGTCGAGAACCTGAACTACAAGACCGCGCGTTATCCCGGTCATCGCGATATCGTGAAGCTGCTGGTGCGTGATCTGCATCTCGGCACGCGCCGCGACATCTTCAAGGATGTTCTCGAAACCGCCATCCCGATCACCTATCAGGATGTGGTGCTGGTGTTCGTCACCGTGTCCGGCTGGGTCGAAGGCCGCCTGACCCAGGAAAGCTACGCCAAGAAGATCTACGCGCAGAAAGTCGGCGACCGGTTGATGAGCGCCATCCAGATCACGACCGCCACCGGCATCTGCTCGATGGTGGACCTGCTGGTCGAAGGCAAGCTGCCCAACAAGGGCTTTGTGAAGCAGGAACAGGCGAAGCTGTCGGACTTCCTCGCCAACCGCTTCGGCAAGTATTACGTGTAATAATGCGTCATGACCGCCCTTGAGGCGGCCACCCATCGCGCGAGCGTCTGCGAGCGAAAAGAGTCTATCGGCGCACGGATGTGCGGTTCGCCCATCGACGGCGCGGAGCTCGTGCGCGTCTCCTATGACAACGCCGCCTCGGTCGAGAAGAAGATCGCCGCCAGCGCGGAAGCGTTCAAACAGTGGCGCGATGTGCCCGCGCCGCGCCGTGGTGAACTGGTGCGCGTGTTCGGCGAGGAGTTGCGCGCCAACAAGGAACAGCTCGGCAAGCTGGTCACGCTGGAAGCCGGCAAGATCCTTCAGGAAGGCCTCGGCGAAGTGCAGGAGATGATCGACATCTGCGATTTCGCGGTCGGCCTCTCGCGCCAGCTTTACGGTTTGACGATCGCCTCCGAGCGTCCTGGCCATCGCATGATGGAGACTTGGCATCCGGCCGGTCCGGTGGCGGTGATCTCCGCCTTCAACTTCCCCGTCGCGGTGTGGGCGTGGAACGCGGCGCTGGCGCTGGTCTGCGGCGACAGCGTGATCTGGAAGCCGAGCGAGAAGACGCCGTTGACGGCGCTCGCCACGCAAGCGCTGTTCGAACGCGCTGTGAAGAAATTTGGCAGCGCATTCCGGTCGTCAGCGCTACCGGCTCCACGCGCATGGGCCGTGAACTGGCGCCGGTCGTCGCCGCGCGCTTCGGCAAATCCATTCTGGAACTGGGCGGCAACAACGCCATGATCGTCGCGCCGTCTGCGAAGCTCGATCTCGCACAGCGCGGCATCACCTTCGCCGCCGTCGGCACCGCCGGTCAGCGCTGCACCACGCTGCGCCGCCTGTTCGTGCATGAATCGATTTACGACAAGCTCGTTCCGGCGCTGAAGAAGATCTATGCCGGCCTTCCCATCGGCAATCCGCTGGAGAAGGGCACGCTGGTCGGACCGCTGATCGACAAGGCGGCGTTTGAAGGCATGGAGCGTGCGCTCGCCGCCGCGAAGGACGAAGGTGGTGAGATCACCGGCGGTGGCCGTGCGCTCGCCGACAAATTCGCCGACGCCTATTATGTGCATCCCGCGATCGTCGAGATGCCGGAGCAGACGAAAACCGTCTGCCACGAAACCTTCGCGCCGATCCTCTATGTGATGAAATATTCGAAGTTCGAAGACGCGCTGGCGAAGCACAATGCCGTCCCGCAGGGCCTCTCCTCGTGCATTTTCACCACCGACATGCAGGAAGCCGAGCGCTTCATCGCGGCATCGGGTTCCGATTGCGGCATCGCCAATGTGAACATCGGTCCGTCGGGCGCTGAAATCGGCGGTGCGTTCGGCGGCGAGAAGGAGACCGGCGGCGGCCGCGAAAGCGGTTCGGACAGCTGGAAGGCCTATATGCGCCGCCAAACCGCGACCATCAATTACTCCGATGCGTTGCCGCTGGCGCAGGGCATCGAATTCGCGGTGTAACGAAACGATACGGTGGGTGGCGCATCCATCCACCGCTTTCGCCGCCCGCGCCATTAACCTTCCGTTAAACATCCGCTTCAATCGGACGCGAACAGGCCTAGGCTTGGCGCGTTGGGTTGGGGAATCGAAGGATGCCGAAAAACGTGGCGCAGTGGACGGGTCTCGCGGTAACCGCGATCGTCGTACTCGGATGCGATATGGACGTCGTCTATGCCGTTCCGCTGGGCGTCTTCGCCGGCGCGCTGGCGACCTTCTTTGCCAGCCTTGCCGATCACTACGATCAGGTGCGCGAACCGGTCCGGGTGCGCGTGAAGCGCTGACCCTCTAGCCCTTGTCGGGCTGGATATTGTTGATCGCTTCTTCCAATTCCATAAAGCTCGGCTGTGCCTCGCTCGGCACGCTGCCGCGTCCAAGCTCCACGGAGATCTGCGCCGCATTGCCATGCAGATGCGCGACGAGGATGTCGCGGATGACATGGTAGAATTGCGCCTCGTCTTCCGTGATGGCCTTCAAGCGCGTCGCGATGGGGCCGACGATACCATAGGCCAGGAACACACCAAGGAATGTGCCGACGAGCGCGGAGCCGATCATGGCGCCGAGCACGGCAGGCGGTTCACTGATCGCGCCCATGGTTTTGATCACGCCAAGCACCGCGGCCACGATGCCGAGCGCGGGAAGCGCATCGGCCATGTTCTGCAGCGAGCCGGACGGACCCAGCGCCTCATGGTGATGTTTTTCGAGCTGTTTCTCCATCGCCGTTTCAACCTGGTGTGGGTCTTCCAGGCTCATGGTCATCATGCGCAAGGTGTCGCAAATGAAGTCGAGCGCGAAGTGGTCTTTCATGATGCGCGGATAGCGCTTGAAGATGGAGGATTCCGCCGGCTTCTCGATATGCTGTTCCAGCGCGATCATGCCTTTGGTTTTCATCGTCTTGGTAACGAGGAAGAGCAGGCAGAGCAGATCGATGTAGTCCGTATGTTTCCATTTCGGGCCGGAGACGATCTTGCCCATCTCGCCGGCGATCTTCTTCAATTCGGAAATCGAACCGCCGATGAGAAGCGCGGCCAATGCGGCGCCCAGAATGGTCAGCATTTCATGCGGCAACGCTTCCAGCACCACGCCGAGCGATCCGCCGGATATGAGAAAGCCGCCGAACACGCAGAGAAAAAGAACACCGATGCCAACAAGTTGAAGCATGAACGAATCCGCGCGCAGCAGGTGCGGGAAAGCCCCGGTCCCAGGGCCTCAGTATTAACGGGAGGGCTTAAAGAGCCATGAACGCGGGCGAAAACGCGGGCGCGAAAAGGTTAGCGCGTTCACACCGGCTTGGTTTTCAAACGGTTAATCGCCTGAAGCTTGTGCGCGACCAGCGCGCTCAATTCCGTCGCCACGGCCTCACCATAGGCCTTGGCCTCGCTCGCGGTGGTGGAGGCGCGCGCGATGGCATTGATGTGCAGTGAAATCACCTGGGCATCGACAGACGCCTCAAGGCGCGTCGCGGTATCGACATATTTGTAGAGCCCGTCCGCGAGGCGGCCTACGGCTTCGAGGCCGGCATTGGCGGCAAGGCCGCGAATTTCATGCGCTTGCTGAATGATTGTCGGGATGTCGTTGGTGCGGAGCGCCTTTTCCAGAATTTCGATGTAACCACGCACGGCATGGGAGATTTGCACGCGCTTGGTCTCGAGTACGGTGTTCGCGCGCTTGGAGGTATCGCGCAAGGACAACTCGGTCAGAAAGGCCGCGGCGGCTTCCTCGTCGAGCAGCGGTGGATACTGATCGACGTCGATGATCGTGGCCCCGGGCGCGGCTTTATCTTTTGCCATCGTCAACGGACCTCCACGCCTTCGCTTGTGTCGTCGTGACGCCGCCACGGACCTGTGAAGTCTTTCGTCTTGCGGCGCCGGCGATCGGGCCCAAAATAGGTTTCGCATTTCACGAATGGCCGTGGCCGCTCGACGATCTCGGCCAGGCGCGCGATGAGATTGTTCACGGTGATCGGCTTGGCAAGAAATTCGGTTACGCCGGCGTCGCGCGCGGCTTCCACGCGCGGCCGCTCGGTATGACCCGTCACCATAATGATGGGCACGTAAGGATTTGGGCTGTTCTGCGCGGTGCGCACCTGGCGTGTGAACGCAATGCCATCGGTCGGCACCATCGACAGATCAGTCAGGATCAGGTCCGGCGTGTGATTGCGCATCTCGCGCAAGCCCGCGTCGCCATCGGCGGCTTCGGAAATATTCTTGATGCCGAGCGCGTGCAACAGCGAGCGGAGCAACGCGCGCATATGCACGTTGTCTTCCACGACGAGTGCATGCAGATGCTCATAGGCTGACGCCGGCATCTCAGCGATCTCGCCCTTCGGCACGGTGAAGCATATGCTGCGAACCCACAGTCGGACTGCCCATTAACGCCCTGGTTACCAAGTCTAGGACGGTTTGGTTAGAACTTCCTTACTTTGTATGTCTTGCCTCCGGAGGCTTTTGTCCCTTGAAACGCCGCCAGCCTCTTCTCATTGAATTGTCGATCATTGCTAAGTCATTGATAACGCCAGCAGTTTTTGGCGTGCGTGGCATTGTGGAAGATGGCCAGGGGCATGTGCTGCTGGTGCGACACAGCTACATCAGCGGCTGGCATTTTCCGGGCGGCGGCGTGGATAGGGGCGAACCGCCCGAGACCGCCGTAGTGCGGGAGATGGAGGAAGAGGTCGGGCTGGTGGAATCCACCGCGCCCGCCTTCATCGCGCTCTACTCGCAAAGAGTCTTTTGGGCGACGAACGTGGTAGCGCTCTATCGCCTGCGCAACGCGCGGATCGACTTCAAGCCCAATCTTGAAATCCGCGAAGCGCGGTTTTTCGATCCCGCGCATTTGCCCGACGGCACGACGGAGGCGACGCGGCGGCGCCTTGCCGAACTGGCCGGCAACACGCCGCGCACGCCTTATTGGTAGCCGTTCAAACCGGATCCCATCCAAACACGCTGACCGTCGCGCCCACACGTCCTTGCAGGCGGAAGACGCCAGCGACACCGCCAGCTGTGCCACCTGATCGGCGCGCATGTGGTTCTTCATGCGCTCCACCCGCTTGGCGGCGGCTTCGTCCTTGATCGGGATCGTCGCGATCATGCGCGACCACGCGAACGGTGCGATCACGTTGGAGCGCACATTCTTCTGCAGCCCTTCCATCGCGACGATGCGTGACAAGCCGACGATGCCCATCTTCGCCGCCGCGTAGTTCGCCTGCCCGACATTGCCGATGAGGCCGGAGGTGGAGGTGAAGAGGACGAACGATCCCTCTTCCTGCTCGCGGAAATGATTGATCGCGGCGTGGGTGACGTTGTAGCTGCCCTTCAGATGCACATCGATGACGAGGTCCCACTCTTCATCCGTCATCTTGTGGAACATCTTGTCGCGCAGAATGCCCGCCGGATTGATCACGGCGTGCAAGCCTTTGTAGGTATCGAGCGCTTGCTCGAACATGCGTGCCACACCCTTGCGGTCTGACACGCTGTCAGAGTTCGAGACGGCTTCGCCCCCGGCCTTGCGGATTTCCTGGGCTATCGCTTCCGCCGGACCGGCGGAGCCTTCATCGCCGCCCGCCGCACTGCCACCCAGATCGTTGACTACGACCTTCGCGCCTTCACTCCGTTTGTTTTCTGAGGCGGAGCGTAACTTCGTGGCCGGTGCTGTCAAAGAGGCCGTGAGTTGGGAAATCCGGCGGGAGCGGCCGGAGGATGCGGCGCTTGTCGATGCGTTGAATGCGGAGAGCTTCGGCCCCGGCCGCTTCGCGAAATCCGCGTACCGCTTGCGCGAAGGTGTCGCTGCCGTAGCGGAACTGAGTTTTGTCGCCATCGAACATGGCGCCTTCCGCGGTTCGGTGCGCTTCTGGCCGGTGACGGTCGGCGCGGAGACGGTGCTTCTTCTCGGCCCTTTGGCGGTGCAGTCCGATCAGCGCGGGCGCGGCATCGGCATCGCGCTGATGCGCAAAGGCATCGAAGCGGCGAAGGCGGCCGGCTATGGCGCGATCATTCTTGTCGGCGATGAGCCCTATTATGCGCGCGTCGGTTTCGCGAAGCTTCCACCCGGACGCATCAGCTTTCCCGGTCCTGTCGATCGCGCGCGCGTGTTGGGCCTGTCGCTGCAACCGGACGCATTGGCAAATCTATCCGGAGATGTACGGCGCGCGGAAATCGACGATCCGGTCTGCGCGGACGGCGCGCCGCTCGGCGGTTGATGATGTTGCGCGTCCTTATCGGCCTTCCTGCCGCCACGCGAAGATCAGCGTGCCGATGAGCAGGATAAAGGCGAGCCACGCCGGCAGCAGCGGCATCTGCTCCACGCTCGTCACCCGGTAGGCATCGTTCGACACCAGCCCCATCCATCCGTCGCCGCTTGCGACGGATCCGCGCGATGTGCGCCGGATGCTCGGGATGCCGCCATCGGCAAGCCAATGCACCCCGCCGCCGGTCGCGGCCAGCGGTGCTTTCAGGATCGCGTCCGTCGCGCGCATATCGGCGACTTCTTTGGGGTTGAGCGGGCCGGCCGCCGCCACCGCCGTCAGTGTCCCATCGGTGAGGCGATAAAGACCAAGCTCGTCGGCCTTGGCCGTGCCGCGCCAATCGCCCGGCGCAACCTTGTTCAGCGTCACTTGCGTCTGCTTGCCGGAGGGCGTGGTCACGCGCACCGGCGCCACATCGGCCTTCATCGAACGGCGTTCGATGGCGATATCGCCGCCGCTGACAGAGGCCGTCAGCCGTTCCTCTTCCAGCTCCGGCTCCTTCATCAGCCAGTGCGCGAGACGGCGCAGCAATTCCGCGTCGGGTCCGCCGCCGTCATAGCCGCGTGCCCACAGCCAGATGTGATCGGAGAGGATTTCCGCGACGCGGCCCTTCTGCACCTGGTCGAGCACCAGAAGCGGTTTGTTGTCCGGACCGCTCATCACCGTTTCGCCGGCCACGACATTGGCGCCGATGAGGCGAAACCACTTGCCCCATGTCGCGGGCTTGCCGGGTGCGTTGCTGCCGGGCAGGGCACGCGTCACCGGATGCGCGAAACCGGTGTCGGTGACGGTTGGCTTGAACGGCTGGGTGATGATGTCGCCCGTGGGTTGCGCGGGAAGCACCGTCGCGAGCGGCGTGCGGTAGATGCTCTCCGGGCTGGTGAATTCCGGGCCGGACGAGACGAGCAATGCGCCGCCGTTCTGCACATAGTTCACGATATTCTCGAAATAGCCGAGCGGCAGGATGCCCCGTTCGCTGTAGCGATCGAAGATGACCAGATCGAACGTGTTGAGCTTGTGCAGGAACAGCTCTTCGTGCGGGAAGGCGATCAGCGCAAGCTCGTCGATGGGCGTGGCATCCTGCTTGTCCGGCGGACGCAGGATGGTGAAGTGAACGAGATCGACGGATGGATCGGCCTTCAGCATCGGGAAGCTGGATATGCGCTTCATGCCCCACCGGCACGATGCGCGTGCCGCGGTCCACACCATCGACATGGACCCCGACCTCAGCGCTGACGCCGCTGCCGCCGTCATAATCGTCCACCCGCAAGGCGATGTCGGCCTGTTGACCCACGATGGCGTAGCGCGTCGCGCTCAGCACGGTGAGCTTGCGGTCGCGCTCATCATGCTTGCCCACGATCAGCGCCTGCACCGGCGCGGGCAGGGCCGCCTTGCCGGCGGGTGGCGCGTCATGGACTTCGCCGTCGGTGATCGCGATGGCGCCCGCGATGCGATCCGGCGGTACGTCCGACAGGGCGCCGGTGATCGCGGCGAAAAGCTGTGTGCCGGTGTCGTCGCTGGCGTTGCGCGTATCGACGAAAGCCTCGCGCACTTCCAGCGATTTGTCCGCGGAGAGCTGCTTCTTCAGTTGCGCCGCGACCGCGTCGGCTTGCGCGCGGCGATCGCGGATGTTCATGCTTTGCGTGTGATCCACGATGATCGCGGCGACATCCGGCAACGGTTCGCGCGTTTCATGCACGATCAGCGGATGGGCGAGGGTAAAGATCAAAACCGCGAACGCCAGCGCACGCGCCCACACGCCCCGCGCACGCCGCGCGAAAGCGTAGATCACCAGTGCTGCGCAAAGAATTCCGGCCACCCACAGCAGCCAGACCGGAATATAAGGCGCGAAGCTGATGGTCAGGTTCATCGTCACTTCTCCGTCCGCTGGAGAAGTGCGGGGACATGCACCTGATCGGTCTTGTAATTGCCGGTCAGCGCATACATCACGACATTGATGCCGAAGCGCACGGCCATTTCGCGCTGACGGTCGCCGCCGGGCGACACGGCCACGAGGCCGCGACCCTCATTGTCGATGGCCCAGGCCGCGGCCCAATCATTGCCGCCGATGATGACGGGCGACACGCCGTCGCCGCCACGCGCGGGCGCGGGGCCAGCATCGGGATCGGGCGGCGGCAGCGCTTCTACCCAAACCTTGCCGCCGTCCCAGCGGCCGGGAAAATCCTGCAACAGATAAAATGCCTTCGTCAGAACATGATCCGGCGGCACCGGCTGCAGCGGCGGCATATCCACCTTGCCGAGCAGGCGCTTCAGCGTTTGTTCGCCCGGATTGTCCTGTCCCCGGGTGGTGCCCAGCGTCAGATCGCGCGTGTCGATCAGGATGGTGCCGCCGTTGCGCATATAGTCTGCGATCTTGGACAAGGCCTGTGGCGACAGGTCTTTCTCGCGCGGGTCCATCGGCCAGTAGAGCAGCGGGAAGAAGGCGAGATTGTCGGTGTCGAGATTGACGCCCATCGGATCCTTGGGATCGTAGGACGTGCGCGCGTGCAGATAAGCGCCCAAGCCCTTCAATCCCGCCGCGCTCATCTGATCGACATCGGGAACGCCGGTGATGACATAGGCCAGATGCGTATTCAGAGCCGCCTTCATGTCGAAGGCTTCGTCGGCGCGGGCATTGCCCGGATGGAAAAGCAGCAGCGCCAGCGCCAGAACGCCAAGCCGTGCCAGCAAACGGCGCGGATCGAATCCGAAGCCGCGCAGCAGCAAGGAGATCACGGCGTCGATCAGCAGCAGCGCCAGCGCGAGCGACAGAAGAAGCGGCTGCAAGGCGATGGCGGAGGTGCCCGAATAATTCTGCACCCGCGCGCCGATATTGCCGAAGGGCGTCAGTGCGTCTTTCGCATCCACCGCATTGAGCGCGATCTGCGCGCCTTCGCTGCCGTATAGTCCGGCCGGATGCAGCGGCGACGGCTTGATCTTCGACAGTTGCGCGCCGCGCAACGGCAGCGCGTCGGCCCGCGGCTTCATCGCATGGCCGAAACCGTCCAGCGCCATATAGGCGGGGAACATCGCGTTGGCGTCGGTGCCCATGTCGGACGGTCGCGCGCCGCTCGCCAGATCGAGCACGCGATGCATCATCTCCACATAAAGGCCGGACAGCGGAAGGTTCGACCATGCCGGTCCCGCCGTCACATGGAAGAGAACGATCCAACCCTTGCCGCGCGGCACCGCGGTCACCAGCGGCGTACCGTCGGTGAGCCGCGCCCAGGTGTGTTCGCCCAGATCGACGGTCGGCTCGGCGAGAACCTGCCGCGACACGGTCACTTCCTTGGGAATGGAAAGGCCGCGGAACGGACTCGTATCGGGGAACGGCGCCAGGCACGCCGCCATTCTTCACGAATTTGGAGATCGTGTCGTAGTCAGAGCCTGCAACGCGGCCGATATCCGCCAGCACCAACACGCTCGCATTGCGCGCCAGCGCCTCGGTCACCGAGCCCTTGGTGATGTCGGCGAAAGGCGAGAGCGCGCGCTCCAGGTAATACAGATCCGAAAGCAGCGGCTGGTCGCTTTCGGTGTTGCTGGCGGAGATGAGGCCCACGGCGCGGCGCTTCTGGCTGCTGTCGAGCAGGCGTGTGGCGCCGGCGCTGTATTCATTGTCGATGACGATGCGCGCGGTCTCGTTGCGCACTTCCAGAGGAAGGGTGATTTTCGCGGTCGCCAGATCCTGGCCATTGGCGAAAGTGAATGGCGCGCTGGCGAGGTTTTCGCCGCGCGCGCCCAGCGCCGAGACTTTGCCGTGGCGCACGCCTTGTGTTTCCGCCCGCATGATGGTCACGCCGAAGCCATCGGTGCGGTTTGTTTCCGGCTTCAACGCCAGCGGCAGATGTCCTGGCGCGTCGGAAAAGATTTTCACCGGGCCGAGTTTGGACAGCGCGGAAGCGATTGCAGCGGCATCGCCATAATCGAGGCCGTCGCTCAGCCAGAGGATTTCCGGCGCCGAGGCGAAATGCGCGCGCGCGAGCGCGGCCACCGCGCGCTTGCGATCGGGTAGCCAACTCACCGGCGCGAGCTGTTCGGCCTGGCGTTGCGCGCTTCCCGCATCGAGAAGGCTGATCGCTCCTTTTGTATTGGCCGTCGGCACCAGCGCGACGGGGCGGCCGTTATGCGATGCGCCGTTCAGCGCGTCTGCGATCGCGGCTTCGCGGCCTTTCCACGCATGCGCCGCGGTCCAGCCATTATCGACGAAAAGAACCAGCGGCCCGTTGCTCAAAGGTTTGGGCGGTTCGCCGATGGAGGGCGCGGCCAGAGCCAGAATGATGAGCGCGGCTGCGATCAGGCGCAACAGCAGCAGCCACCACGGCGTTCGCGACGGTGTTTCTTCCGTCGCGTTCAACCCGAGCAAAAGACGCAACGGCGGAAACACGACGCGGCGTGGGCTTGGCGGCGTCACGCGCAGCAGGAACCAGATCGCGGGAAGCACAATCAGGCCCGCAAGGATGAATGGTTCCGCAAAGGTGAGCACGCCGAAGAATGTCATGCGCTATGCAATCCGCATCTTCGCTTCCGCGCCGCCCAGCGCTTCGAACAGCGCAACGAGCGCGATTTCCGGCCGCTTGTCGGTGCGGTGGGCGAGATAGCCCCAGCCCAGGCGCCGCGAAAGGTCACGCAGCGTGTCGGCATGGGCGCGAAAGCGCGCGCGATAGGCGCCTTGCATTGTCTCCACGCGGCCGAAGATTTCGCTTTGTCGTCCGGCGGGCGATTCAAATCGCGTGCGGCCCTGAAACGGAAAATCCTCCTCCGCCGGATCGATGATGTGGACGAGCTGTCCGCTGAGGCCCGCACGGGCGAGCCGCCGCAACGTGGTTTCGATCTCGCCCAGCGGCGACAGGAAATCGCTGAACCACACGAAGGACGAATTCTTCGACACCGGCGCGTCCGGCGGCAGAGCGTCGTCTGCCTGCCGTTCGATCAGCTCATGCGCGATGCGGTTGAGCGCAGCCCGTCCGGTGGAAGGCGTCCGGCCATCGCCATACAGCGCGATGCGCTCGCCGCCTCTTATCAGAAGCGAGCCCAGGGCCAACGCCAGCACGCTCGCGCGGTCGATCTTGGCGGTGTTGGAATAGTCCGATTTGAACCGCATGCCCGCAGAGCCATCGCGCCATAGCCACACGGCTTCCGCCGCTTCCCATTCGCGTTCGCGCACGAACAGATGCTGCGATTTCGCCGATTGCCGCCAGTCGATAGCGGTCGAGGGGTCTTCGGACTGAAAGCGGCGGAACTGCCAGAAGTTTTCGCCCATGCCGGATTTGCGCCGTCCGTGGACGCCCAGCGAAATCACCGAGGCAAGCCGCTCCGCTGCCACAAGCAGCGGCGGCAATCCCGCCGCGATCTGCTCGGCGCTGTCGCGCAGGCGCGTTTGCTCAGCGGTCAAAGAATACTCCGGCACAGCCGGTCGATCACATCGGTGATGGTGGTGCCTTCCGCGCGGGCGGAGAAATTCAGCGCCATGCGGTGACGCAGCACGGGATGGGCGAGCGCCACGACGTCATCCACGCTCGGCGCGAAGCGGCCTTCGATCAGGGCCTTGGCGCGAACCGCGAGCATAAACGCTTGCGACGCGCGCGGGCCGGGACCCCAGGAGATGAATTGGCGGATGTCGCTCGCGCCGCCTTCATCGGGCCGCGCGCCGCGCACCAGCTTCAAAATCGCGTCGACGACTTTCTCGCCGACGGGCAAACGCCGCACGATGGATTGCGCTTCCATCAGAACATTCGGCGTGCAGACGGCCTTCAGATGTTCTTCCTCGCCGAAAGTGGTGGCGAGCATCATTTTCTTTTCGGATTCCGGATCGGGATAACCGACATCGATCTGCAACAGGAAACGGTCGAGCTGCGCTTCCGGCAGCGGATAGGTGCCTTCCTGCTCCAGCGGGTTTTGCGTCGCGAGCACATGGAAGGGCTTGGGCAGGTCGTAACGCTGGCCCGCCACCGTCACATAACGCTCCTGCATGGACTGCAGCAGCGCCGATTGCGTGCGTGGGCTGGCGCGGTTGATTTCGTCCGCCATCAGAAGCTGCGTGAACACCGGGCCGTTGATGAAGCGGAATGCGCGCTTGCCGGTGTCTTCTTCCAGAACTTCGGAACCGACGATATCGGCGGGCATGAGATCCGGCGTGAACTGGATGCGTTTCCAATCCATGCCGAGCACGATGCCGAGTGTCTCGACCAGTTTGGTCTTTGCCAAACCCGGCACGCCGATCAGAAGTCCATGTCCGCCCGCCAGCAGCGTCACCAAGGTCTGGTCGATCACAGCGCGCTGGCCGAAGATCACTTTGCCCACGGTCTCGCGCACATGGCCAAAAATCGCGCCCGCCTTCTCGGCTTGCGCAACGGCGGCGCTGTCGTCGGTCATGGTCTGCGTATCGGTCATGAAATCAAATCCGTAAATCGCGCGCGGTTGCCGGGCCGGGGCGCAAGCGCCTATCTTCGAATCCGGCGCGCGGCCTCCGTTCAGGGCCTATGTTGCACCGCCTAGGCCAACGCGCAACCGGCCCCTCGCCCTATGGCTAAAGGCGAAAAAGCACAACGCCGTGAGGCGGATAAAGGATGATTTATGGCGGGTGATTTCACCCTCGGACTGGCCAGCCTGCAGCGGGAAACCGCCGCCGGGCGCGCCTTGCCGCCGGTGGACAAATGGCACCCCACCCATTGCGGCGACATCGACATTCGTATCGCGCGCGACGGCACCTGGTTCCACGAAGGAACGCCGGTCGGCCGCCGCGAACTGGTGCGCCTGTTCTCCACCATCCTGCGCAAAGATGGCGACGACTACGTCCTCGTCACGCCGGGCGAGAAGATGCGCATCGTGGTCGAGGATGCACCGTTCCTCGCTGTGTTGCTGGACGTGCAGGGCGAAGGAAAGAGCCAGCGGCTGATCTTCACCACCAATGTCGGGGACGAAACGATCGCGGGGCGCGACAATCCCATCCGCGTGGAGATCGACCCGCAGACGCGCGAGCCCTCGCCTTATGTGCATGTGCGGCGCGGACTTGAGGCGAAGATTTCGCGTCCGGTGTTCTACCAGCTTGTCGATCTCGCCGTGCCCGGCGAAGGCGAACACACCGGCAAGCTTGTATTGTGGAGCGAAGGTGTCGCGTTTCCGCTGGATGCGCCCGCATGACGCCACCTGAAACGTTGGCCGCGCGTATCGCGGACAAAGACTATGCCTTGCTGCGCACGGCGCTTCTGCGTGAAGCGCCGGAGTTCAAAGTGCATCCGGCGCGCAGCGATTACGATTTCAATCCCGAATTCCGCCGTCCGGCGGGCGAGGTGAAACTCACGCCCGCCGCCGTGCTGATGCCGATCATCGCCAAGCCGGTGCCGACCGTCCTCTTCACCCAGCGCACCGCGAACCTCACGCGCCATGCGGGGCAGGTGAGTTTCCCCGGTGGGCGTGTGGACGATACGGATGACTCGCCGCTCGCCACGGCGCTGCGCGAGACGCATGAGGAAACGGGGATCACGCCGGACTTCGTGACCGTCGCCGGTTTCATGGAAGGGTACGAGACAGGAACCGGTTTCGCGATTCTTCCGGTGGTTGGCGTCTTGCGCGAAGGTTTCACGCTGATGCCCAACCCGGCGGAGGTGAACGAGATCTTCGAAGTGCCGCTCGCCTTCCTGCTCGACCCGAAGAACCGCGAGTTGCAAAGCCGCGAATGGCAGGGCCGCAGGCGCGAATTCTATGCCTTCAACTACGGTTCGCATTATATATGGGGCGCGACGGCCGCCATTCTGGTGAATTTCGCCGAAAGATTTGCAGGCCTATGACGAAGCTGGAGCCGACCAAGAATCCGTGGATGATCTCGCCGGAAACGCGCGCGGTGATGGATGCGCTCGGCGAAGCCCGTTTCGTCGGTGGCGTGGTGCGCAATTCGTTGATGGGCCGCGAAGTTTCAGACATCGACATCGCAACGCCGCTCACGCCGGATGAAGTGACGAAGAGGCTCGAAGCCACAAAGTTGAAAGCCGTGCCGACCGGCGTCGAGCATGGCACCATCACGGCGATCTCCAACGGCCGCCCTTATGAAGTGACGACGTTGCGCCGCGATGTTTCGACGGACGGCCGTCGCGCCGTCGTCACCTTCACGACGGATTGGGCGGAGGACGCGCAGCGGCGCGACTTCACCATGAATGCGCTCTATGCCGATGCGACGGGGGAGGTGTTCGACACCGTCGGCGGCGTTGCCGATCTGAAAGCGGGGCGTGTTCGCTTCGTCGGCGATCCTGTGACGCGCATCCGCGAGGATTTCCTGCGCATCCTGCGCCTGTTCCGCTTTCACGCATGGTACGGAAAGAGTGAGATCGACAAACCGGCGTTGCAGGCCTGCGCTGCGGAGAAGGCGGGTTTGCGGCAACTTTCCGGCGAACGCATCGCCAAGGAAATGCTGAAGCTGCTGGCAGCGGAAGATCCAGTGCCGGTTCTGCGCAGCATGGCGGCGACAGGGATTCTGAGCGAAGTTTTGCCGGGCGAACTCAACATCGTGCGGCTGGAACGGCTCGTCGCCATCGACGGCACGAATTTCTTTCAACCCGATGCGATCTTGCGCCTGGCCGCGCTGCTGCCCGATCGCGCGGCCGGCGCGCATGAGATCGCCGATCGCTGGAAACTCTCCAACGCCGATCGCGACCGCCTCGCGGACATCGCCGGCAACACCGACAAGATCGTCTCCTATCTGTCGATCAAGGAAGTGCGCAAACTGCTTTACAAGCTCGGCACGGCGCGGTTCAAGGATCGCGTATCGCTGAAATGGGCGGAAGACCCGAAGGAAACGAACTTCGTGCAATGGCGCGCGCTGCTCGCGATGGCCGATGCGTGGCAACGCCCGAAATTCCCGCTTGACGGCGGCAATGTGATGGCTGCGGGCGTGCCGCAAGGCCCGCTGATCGGAAAAATCCTCACCGAAGTCGAGGAGGGGTGGATCGATTCCGATTTCATCGACGATGAGTTCTCCCTGGCCGAACGTCTCAAGGCCGTGGTGCAGGCGACGATCTGATGCTCGAAGTCCTCGATTCCATTTCCCTTCCCGGCAATCCCGAAAAGCCGAATGACGATGCGTTCGCGCATATCGATGGCGCGGCGGTCGTCATGGATGGCGCGACGGGTCTCGGCGATCAACTCATGCCCGGCAAAAGCGATGCCGCATGGCTCGCCGCCTTTGGCGCGCGGCGCCTGATGGCCTATGCGCGCGAAGGCGCAAGTCCGCGCGAAGCAGTCGGTGCGGCTTTGTTCGACGCGCAAACCTCCTTCGAAGCTTTGCGCAAACGTCCTCCCGCCGACACATGGGAGACGCCGTTCTCTTCGATGATGCTCGTCGCCGAAGATGCGCAGGGCGTCGAGGCGCTGTGGTTCGGCGATTGCGCGGCATTGGTGAAGCGCCCGAATGCACCGGTCGAGATCGTCGGCGATGCATTGGAGAAACGCCAAAACGAAGCCAAACGCGTGGCGAAGTTGGCAGAGAAGCATGGTTTATCGCCCGCCGCCGGCGTCAATCGTCCCGAATATCTCGAAGCATTGCGCAAGGCGCGCAACTTCGTGAACACCAACGGTCATTGGGCCTTCGGTCCGGATGTGCGCGCGGCCGAACATGTCGCGGGCAAACGGATCGATGTGCCGAAAGGCACGGTCCTTCTTCTGTGCAGCGATGGCTTTCTCGCGCTTGCCAGCGACTACAACGCCTATGACGCCGACGCGCTGGTCGCCGCCGCGCAGTCCAAGGGCTTGAAAGCGCTCTGCGAGGAATTGCGCGCCATCGAGCGCGACGATGCGGGGGGCGAAAAATTTCCGCGCTTCAAGACGAGCGACGATGCGACGGCGCTTCTGCTGGGCGTTGCCTAAAGCGCGTGATGCACGATCTCGTGCCCGCCATCCCAGATCATGCGCATCGCCACATAGAACACGATGATCAGGCCCGCATAATTGATCCAGGGGTGCTTGCGCAGCAGCTTGGCGATCATGGACGCCGCGATGCCCATCATGGCGATGGACAGGACTAGTCCGATCGCCAGCACCCACACATGCTCGCGCGCCGCGCCCGCCACGGCCAACACATTGTCCAGTGACATGGAGATGTCGGCGACGATGATGTGTCCGATCGCCTTGCGCACGCCTTTGTCGTCCAGCGGTGGCCGCGCCTTGGGGTGATCGCTGCCGCCGGTGGTGATGGTGTGATGGCCGATTTCGTCTTCGTGACCTTCTTTGATGTCGCGATAGAGGCGCCACGTCACCCACAACAGAAGAATGCCGCCGGCGAACATCAGCCCGATGATCGCCAGCAATGTGGCAGTCAGCATGGCCAGACCGATACGCAAGACGACCGCGACCGCGAGGCCCCAGAAAATCACCCGCGCCCGCTGCACCACCGGCACCCGCGACGCGGCCATGCCGATGACCACTGCATTGTCGCCCGCGAGCACAATGTCGATCAGGATCACCTGAAGCAGCGCAACGGTCGCGGGAGAGAGCAGGTGAAGATCGAACAATCAGGCCTCGGATGGGGTTGGGCGGGCTATGGCCAGCGGGCTTCTGGGGGCATGCTCATCAGGATGGCTTCGACATTGCCACCCGCCTTCAGGCCGAACTGGGTCCCCCGGTCATAGAGCAAGTTAAACTCCACATAGCGGCCCCGGCGCACCAATTGGTGCTCGCGTTCCGCTTCTGTCCACGATTGGCCCATCCGTTTCCTTACGATGTGGGGATAGACCTCCAGAAATGCGAGTCCCACTGCGCGGGTAAATGCGAAATCGGCCTCCCAATCGCCGGTATCGAGATGATCGTAGAAGATGCCGCCCGCGCCGCGCGGCTCGCCCCGGTGCGGCAGATAGAAGTCATTTCGCCGCCATGAAGTGGCGCGTGTTCAGGTGAACCGCGGGCACATGCGGGTTCTGCATATGCGCGACAAGCGAGATGCTGCTGGACCAGAAATACGGATCGGCGCCGTCGCCCAGAACCGTCTTGGCGAATTCCGGCGACAGCGTGCCCGAAAGATTGGTGGACGTCATGACGCCGATCTTCTCGAACACGCGGCCGCCGCGCATTGCGCTGATCACGCCGCCATCGTCGGCGCGTGCGGCATCGGGGCGCGTCCAGGGTTTGCGCGTGAAGCGGCCCGGCGGCATATGCGAAAGCTGGCCGCTATATTCGTCTTCGATCTTTTCGAATTCGGCGATGATGCGGTCGCGCAGTTCCTGGAACCATGCGCGCGCGCGAGCCTTGCGTTCCTCGATCAGTGCCGTGTTCACGGGAAACCTCTCGTCTGTCGCAACGCTTCCCCCACCACCATCGCCGCGGCCTGCGCCACATTGATGGAACGCATTCCCGGCCGCATCGGTATCAGCAGCCTTGCATCCACCGCATCGTGAACCTCTTGCGGCACGCCTGCGCTTTCGCGGCCGAGCAAAATCGTGTCGCCGGGCGAAAACGCGAAACCGGTGTAGGGATCGGCGCCTTTGGAGGTCAAGAGAATGAGGCGGCCTGCGCCGTTCTGTCTGTGACCGTCGTAAAATCGCGCCCAACTCGAGTGGCGCACGATGTCCGCCGAATCGACATAGTCCATGCCTGCCCGTTTCAGGCCCTTGTCGCTGAACAGGAAGCCGCAAGGCTCGATGATATCCACCGCCACGCCAAGGCAGGCGCCCAGCCGGATCAGTGCGCCGCAATTTTGCGGAATGTCAGGCTCGTAAAGGGCTATGCGCATGGTGGCTCGCTTTTGGCTCAAGGCTCGGAGGAATCTGGCATTTTATGCGTCATCGTGCCGCAAGACCCTCCAAATTCGCTTCTCTATTTTACGCCCGCATTCGATGGTGCGTCCGGTGAGTCCGGGGGTGGCGCATCCAACTCGTCCCACCGCCCGGGCGCCTGAATTTCAGTAGGTGAAACGTGGCAGAGACGACAGCGCCCGAACCGACACGGCGTGATTTTCTATATATCGCAACAGGCGGCGTTGCCGCGGTCGGCGCCGCTCTGGCGGCATGGCCCTTCATCGATCAGATGAACCCAAGCTCGGCCGTTCTGGCATTGGCCTCGATCGAGGCGGATCTCTCCGCGATCCAGGTCGGTCAGCAGGTCGTGTTCAACTGGCGCGGCCATCCGCTCTTCGTGCGCCGCCGCACGCCGCAGGAGATCGCGGAAGCCAAGGCCGTGGACGTGGCGTCGCTGCCCGATCCGCTGGCGCGCAACGCCAACCTTCCCGACAACGCGCCGGCCACCGATGCCGACCGCGCCGCGAAGGATCCGCAATGGCTGATCGTCGTCGGCGTGTGCACCCATCTGGGCTGCACCCCGACCGTTTCGACACCGCAAGTGCCGCAAGGCGAATATGGCGGCTGGCTCTGCCATTGCCACGGCTCGCAATACGATACCGCCGGACGCATCCGTAAGGGGCCCGCGCCGCAGAACCTCGCGGTGCCGCCTTACACGTTCCAGTCTCCCACCAAAATCAAAGTCGGCTAACGGAGCCTTATAGATGTCCGGTCCCTCGACCTATGTTCCGAAATCCGGCTTCGGCCGCTGGATGGATTCACGCCTGCCGTTGATGCGTTTCGCGCACGACACCATCATCACCTATCCGACGCCGAAGAACCTGAATTTCTGGTACGCCTTCGGCGCCATCCTGACGTTCATGCTCGGCATCCAGATTCTCACCGGCATCGTGCTGGCGATGCACTATGTCGCCAATGCGGGCCTCGCCTTCGACTCCGTCGAGGGCATCATGCGCAACATCAATTACGGCTGGCTGATCCGCTACATGCACGCCAACGGCGCGACGTTCTTCTTCATCGCCGTCTACATCCACATGTTCCGCGGTCTCTATTACGGCTCCTACAAGTCTCCGCGCGAAGTGATCTGGATCCTCGGCGTGATCCTGTATCTGCTGATGGTCGCCACAGCCTTCTTCGGCTACGTGCTGCCGTGGGGTCAGATGTCGTTCTGGGGCGCCACCGTCATCACCAACTTCTTCTCGGCGCTCGACCAGATCGTTCCGCATCTGGGTTCGGCCATCGCCACTTGGCTGTGGGGCGGCTTCGCGGTCGGCGACGCCACGCTCAACCGCTTCTTCTCGCTGCACTACCTGCTGCCCTTCGTGATCGCGGGCGTGGTGGGGTTGCACATCTGGGCGCTGCATGTTCCGGGCAACAACAACCCGCTCGGCATCGACACCAAAGGTCCGCAGGACATGCTGCCCTTCCACCCGTATTACACGGTGAAAGACAGCTTCTACGTAGCGCTGTTCGCGCTGATCTATCTGGCCTTCGTGTTCTAGGCGCCGGATTTCTTCGGCAACCCCGACAACTACACGCCTGCCAATCCGGTCGTGACGCCGCCGGACATCGTGCCCGAATGGTATCTGTTGCCGTTCTACGCGATGCTGCGTTCGGTGCCGCAGAAGCTTATCGGTGTTCTGGTGATGGCCGGTTCGCTGCTCACGCTGGTCTTCGTGCCGTGGCTTGATACCTCCAAGGTCCGCTCCACGCGCTTCCGCCCGATGATGAAGCAGTTCTTCTGGCTCTTCGTGTTCGACTGCCTGATCCTCGGCTATTGCGGCTCGCAAGGCGCAGACGCGGCGCTGCATATGCAGGGCTTCGAGCTGCCGCTGGTGTGGGTCGCGCGTGTCGCCACGCTCTATTACTTCGGCTTCTTCTGGGTGGTCATGCCGTTGCTCGGTATCATCGAGAAACCCAAGCCGTTGCCCGCGAACATTTCCCAGCCCGTTCTGGCTGCGGAGTGAGGATGATGTCGATGAAAGCTCTCACCCTCGCATTTGCGGCGCTTATCGCCACGTCGGTTGCAGCGTCCGCCGCCGAAGACCTCAGCGAGCCGCTGCCGCCCAAGGATGTGCACTGGTCGTTCGAAGGCCCGTTCGGCACCTATGACCGCGCGGCGCTGCAGCGCGGCTTCCAGGTCTACAAGGAAGTCTGCTCGGCCTGTCACAGCCTCAACCGCGTCGCCTTCCACGATCTGGTCGGCGGCAAGGAAGGCGGTGATGGCTTCTTCACCGAACCGCAGGCCAAGGCGATCGCCGCCGGCTACAAGGTTCCGGCCGATCCGGACGACAAGGGCAACCCGCTCATGCGGCCGGCCATTCTCGCCGATCATTTCCCGGCGCCCTTCGCGAATGAGAACGCGGCCCGGGCCAACAATGGCGGCGCACTCCCGCCGGACCTGTCTTTGATCGTGAAGGCGCGCGAAGGCGGCCCGCAATATGTCTATTCGATCGTCACCGGCGACGGTTCGCCCGTGCCGCACGGCTTCAAGGTGATCGACGGAAAATACTACGACCCGTATTTCCCGGGGCGGAACATTTCCATGCCGCCGCCGCTGCGCAACGACTCTGTCACCTATTCCGACGGCACCAAGGCGACGCTGGACCAGGAAGCCCATGACGTCGTGACGTTCCTCACCTGGGCCTCGGAGCCCAAGCTGGAGGAGCGCCACCGCCTCGGCTTCGGCGTGATGCTGTTCATGCTGCTGCTGTCGGGCCTGCTGTTCCTGTCCTACCGCAAGGTCTGGCACGACGCGCACTAAAGCGTTTGCCGTATAAAGAACGAAGGGCCGGGAACGCAGGTTTCCGGCCCTTTTTCTTTGCATTTCGGCCCGCCCCGGCCGCGCGATTGCAACCGTGGCCCTCGATGCGTAAGAGGGGCCATTCTCGCTGGGATTGAGCATGACGAAGACGGTTTTGGGCATCATCGGCGGCAGCGGCGTGTATGACATTCCGGGCCTCGAAAACGCCACATGGCGGAACGTGAAAAGCCCGTGGGGCGAACCCTCGGACGCGCTTCTCACCGGCTCGTTCAAGGGCGTCGATCTCGTCTTCCTGCCGCGCCACGGCCGCGGCCATGTGCAGACGCCGACCTCGATCAACTACCGCGCCAATATCGACGCCTTGAAGCGCATCGGCGTGACCGACGTCATCTCCGTCTCCGCCTGCGGCTCGCTGAAAGAAGAACTGCCGCCCGGCATGTTCGTGATGGCAGACCAGTTCATCGACCGCACCTTCGCGCGCGAGAAAAGCTTCTTCGGCCCCGGCTTCGTGGCGCATGTCTCCATGGCGCATCCTGTGGATTCGTGTATCTCCAGGCTGCTCTACGAAAGCGCACAGGAGATCGGCGTGCCGTGCTCGAAGGGCGGCACCTATCTCTGCATGGAAGGCCCGCAATTCTCCTCGCTGGCCGAGAGCAATCTCTATCGCGCCTGGGGTTGCAGCGTGATCGGGATGACGGCGATGCCCGAAGCCAAGCTCGCCCGCGAGGCGGAGCTTCCCTATGCGATTGTCGCGATGGTGACCGATTACGATTGCTGGCACGAAGATCATGGCCATGTGACCGTCGATCAGGTGGTGAAGATCATGCATGCCAACGCGGAGAACGCGCGCGAGCTGGTGATGACCGTCGCGCCGAAGCTTGGACCGAACCGCGTGTCGTCGCCCGATGGCATCGAAGCCGTCCTCGACACCGCGCTGATCACCGCGCCGGAAAAGCGCGATCCGGAATTGCTCGCCAAACTCGATGCTGTCGCGGGGCGGGTTCTGAAGAAATGAAGATTCGCACGCAGAGACGCAGAGCCGCTGAGAAGATTGCTGACGCGCGAAGCGCGTCGTTCAAATTCTCTGCGAGGTCCACGACCTTGGTTGCGAAGAAGAACTCCGCGGCTCTGCGCCTCTGCGTGAATCCTTTTTGAGGAACGAACCATGAAATTTGAAGATGTCATCCGCACCATTCCGGACTATCCCAAGAAGGGGATCATGTTCCGTGACATCACCACTCTGCTCGGCAACGCGCGCGCCTTTCGCGCGGCGGTCGATGCGCTGGTGCAGCCTTATGCGGGCGTGAAGATCGACAAGATCGCCGGCATCGAGGCCCGCGGCTTCATTCTTGGCGGCGCGGTGGCGCATCAGCTCAGCGTCGGCTTCGTGCCGGTGCGTAAGAAGGGCAAGCTGCCCTACACCGTCATCGGGGAGGATTACGATCTGGAATATGGCAAGGATCGTGTCGAGATTCATTCCGACGCCGTGAAGAAAGGCGAGAGCGTCATCCTCGTGGACGATCTCATCGCCACGGGCGGCACCGCCTTCGCCGCGATCAAGCTCTTGGAGCGCGCGGGCGCGAAGGTTGCCGGCTGCGCCTTCGTGATCGATCTTCCCGACCTCGGCGGCGCAGACAAGCTCCGCGCGCTGGGCAAGGATGTGGTGACATTGGTTTCCTTCGGCGGACACTGACTTGAAGATCAACGGCAAGCCCTATCGCACCATCTGGCCGCATGGCGAAACCTCTGTCGAGGTGATCGACCAGACCAAACTGCCGCATGAGTTCCGCACCATGATGCTGCGCAACGTCGCCGATGCCGCGCGCGCCATCAAGCAGATGATTGTGCGCGGCGCGCCGCTGATCGGCGCCACCGCCGCTTATGGCATCGCGCTCGCGATGCGCGAAGATGCGTCCGACGAAGCGCTCGATGCCGCGCATGACATGCTACTGGAAACGCGCCCGACCGCGATCAATCTGCATTGGGCGCTGAAGCGCATGCGCGACACGTTACGCAACCATCCGCGCGATGAGCGCGCCGCGCTCGCCTGGGCGGAAGCCGCGAAGATCGCGGACGAAGACGTGGAGGTTTGCCGTTCCATCGGCGAACACGGTTTGAAGATTTTGCAGGAAGCCGCCGCGAAGAAGAAGCCTGGCGAAACGCTGAATGTCCTCACCCATTGCAACGCCGGCTGGCTGGCCTGCGTGGATTGGGGTACAGCACTGGCGCCGATCTACATGGCTTATGACGCCGGCATTCCGATCCATGTGTGGGTGGACGAAACGCGTCCGCGCAACCAGGGCGCCTCGCTCACCGCCTTCGAACTCGGCGGCCATGGCGTGCCGCACACCATCATCGCCGACAACGCCGGCGGCCTTCTGATGACGCAGGGCAAAGTTGATCTGTGCATCGTCGGCACCGATCGCGTCACCGCGAATGGCGATGTCGCCAACAAGATCGGAACCTATCTGAAAGCGCTCGCCGCGAAGGACAACAACGTCCCGTTCCATGTCGCATTGCCGTCATCGACTATCGACTGGGAAATGGCGAAGGGCACCGACATTCCGATCGAGGAGCGCTCGCCCGACGAGATCCTGCGCATGACCGGCCGCACCGCGACCGGGACCCTCGCCACCGTCGATATCGCAGCCCCCGGCTCGCCCGCGCTGAACCCTGGCTTCGATGTGACACCGGCGCGGCTTGTGACGGGTTTCATCACCGAAAAGGGGACTTGCGGCGCCAGTGAAGCAGGACTGCGCTCGCTCTTTCCCAAATAAAATACTGTCATCCCCGGCGAGCGCGCTTTTCGCGCGCGAGGGAAGGGGCCCCAGGTAGCGCCGACGCTCGCTTTCTGGAGAAAAAATGATATTGAACCAGCGCTCCCGGCACCATTTTCATTGAGACGCCTGGGTCCCCTTCCCCTCGCTTTGCTCGGCCGGGGATGACAATTGGAGTGGAATAGATAAATGCAATCCCGTTGGTCCGACGCCGAAGCTCAGGAATATGTGAAGCGCTACGCCGAGAAGGGCGTGAACGAAGACTTGGCTTTACGCACCTACACCACGCGGCTGCTCGGCGGCGATCCGAAGCTGGTGCTGCATGGCGGCGGCAACACCTCGGTGAAGACCATCGCGAAAGATCAGCTCGGCGAAGATGTGGAAGTGCTGCACATCAAGGGCAGCGGCTGGGACATGGGCAATATCGAGCCGGAGGGCCTGCCCGCCGTGCGCCTGTCCGAAATGCGCCGCCTGCGCGCGCTGCCCAAGCTCTCCGACGAGGACATGGTCAACTTCCAGCGCATCAACCTGCTGGACGCTAGTGCACCGAACCCGTCAGTGGAAACACTGCTGCATGCCTTTCTGCCGCACAAATTCGTGGACCACACGCATTCCACCGCCGTGCTGGCGCTGACCGATCAGCCGGAAGGTGAGGCTCTGGCGCGCGCGCTTTACGGCAACCGCATGG
>SMFH01000008.1_pt1 | contig 61603 bp, 60 predicted proteins | sample 2456121 | NCBI WGS metagenome assembly SMFH01 (sample SAMN10132613, study PRJNA489261) | soil metagenome | isolation source: day120 antibiotic-silty clay loam soil | place: USA
GAACGCTCGAACGGCTGGATTCCCATTCGCCCGCCACGCCGTGGCCCTGCCGACAATCATCTGTGGCTCGACAGCGGCGAAGCCAGCTTGCGCGCGCAGCAACAATTGGGCGGCGGTGTCGTCGCTTCGGCGCGCCTCGAATATTACGACGATGCGCGCGGCGGTGGCATTGATGGCGTGGAGTCCGAAGCCAAGGGCTGGATCGGCAGCATGACGCTCTCACGCCCGAGCGAAGGCGATCATCTCGGCTGGCGCGTGCAAGGCTGGTTTATCGACAGCGGCTTCTCGAATACGTCGGCATCTGTGCCGGCATTCCCCGCGCCACGCAGCACCGCGACACCGGCCAACGATCAATATGCGACACCCGCGCTCGGCCTTGGCGGTAATGCGGCGCTGCTGGGCAGTTTCGGCCATTTCCGCTGGGAAGCGGGCGGCGATCTGCGCCTCAACAGTGGCGAGTCGCGTGAGTTCTACGCCTTCAATGGCACGGACTTCGCGAACAAGCGCCGCTCCGGCGGCATGATGACGGTTGGCGGCGTCTATGGCGAAGGCGCGTATGACGATGGCGCGTGGCTGCTCACGCTCGGCCTGCGGCTGGATTATTGGGCGACGGCGCAAGGCCATCTCGTGCAGACGGTGCGCGCCACCAACGCCGTGCTGCTCGACAGCGATTTCAAGGGCCGCGAAGGAACGGTGCCGACAGGCCGCATCGGTGCGCGGCGCAATTTCGCCAACCAATATCTGCGCGCCGCCGCCTATGAAGGCTTCCGCGCGCCAAGCCTGAACGAGCTCTATCGCCCGTTCCGCGTCGGCAACAACAACACCATGGCGAACGCCGCGCTGAAGCCGGAGAAGCTTTACGGCGTCGAAATCGGCTGGGGTGGGGCGCTGCACGATGTGACGTGGAACATGACGGCGTTCTGGAACAATCTGCACGACGCCATCGCCAATGTGACCATCGCGTCGTCACCCTCGGGCGTGACTTTTCAGCGCGAGAATGCGGGTGATGTGAAAGCGCTCGGACTTGAAGGCGATGCCGCCTGGCGCGCGACCGACGATCTCACCATGCGAATGGCCTTCTCCATCACCGATGCGCGGGTGCATGAAAATCCTTCCGCGATCCCGCCCGGCCTGCCGTCGCTCACCGGCAATCGTCCGGCGCAAGCGCCGCCTGTCACCATCACCGGTGGCGTCACATGGCAGCCCTTCAACAAGCTGACGCTCGACACCAATCTGCGCTGGGAAAGCGCCCGCTTCGAGGACGACCGGAACACGATGCGCCTCGGCTCGGCTTTTGTATTGGATGTGAAGGCATCATATCGCCTGCTGGAATCGCTCTCCGCTTTTGTGGCGGTGGACAATGTCGCGAATGTCGATATCGCGACGGCGCAAGCGGCAGACGGCACGATCAGCTACGGCCAGCCAAGAATGTATGAAGTGGGTTTGACCTATCAGCCTTAGCGCAGGCCCAAATCTCTTGCGATGATCCCGCGCAGGATTTCGCGGGTGCCGCCGCGCAGGCTGAACGATGGCGCGGTCTGCAGCAGATAGGTCAGAACGTCGGTGAACGGATTGCTCACCGACAGATCGACATCGTCGCGCGCGATGGCTTGAATCTCTTTCGGCATCGCCTGCTCCAGCGTGGTGCCGATATCCTTCACGATGGACGCGGCCACGGCGGGCGATTTTCCCGCCTGCAATTCGCCCGTCACCGACAGAGACATCTGCCGCAATGTCCACATCTCCGCCGTCATGCGGCCGATCAGCAGGCGTTCGGCTTCGGTCGGATTGTCGCCGACCATGCGCAGGAATTCGAGGAAAAGGCGCAGCGAAGAAAGATAACGCTCCGGCCCGCTGCGTTCGAACGCCAGTTCCGCGCCGACCTGCATCCAGCCGTCGCCGGGACGTCCCACCACCATGTCGGCGGGCACGAACACATCGTCGAAGAACACTTCGTTGAAATGGGTGTTGCCCGCCATGTCCTCGATCGGGCGCACGGTCAGGCCCTTGCTGTTCTTCACGTCGATGACCATCTGCGTGAGGCCGGTGTGGCGCGTCTCGCCTTCGCTGGTGCGCACCAGCGCGATCATGTAGTCGGCGTGATGCGCGCCGCTGGTCCAGATCTTCTGGCCATTCACATACCAGCCGCCATCGCCTTCGCGCGCCCGCGTGCGAACGGAAGCAAGGTCGGAACCGGAATTCGGCTCGCTCATGCCGATGCAAAAGCAAAGCTCACCCTTGGCGATGTGCGGCAGGAATTTCTGGCGCTGTTCTTCGGTGCCGAAGCGCAACATCAGCGGCCCGCTCTGGCGATCCGCCACCCAATGCGAGCTCACCGGCGCGCCGGCCGCGAGAAGCTCCTCCAGCACGACATAGCGTTCGGCATAGGATCGCTCATGGCCACCATATTTCTTGGGCCATGTCATGCCGATCCATCCCTTCGCGCCGAGCGCGCGGGAGAAATCCCGCCCATAGCCGCTCCATGACAAAGCGCGCTTCTTGGATGGCATGTCCTTGAGCTGGTCTTTCAGGAAGGCGCGCACCTCTCCGCGAAGCGCCTCGGCTTCGGGCGGAAGGTCATAGGGATCAAAAGCGAATTGCGGCATCGCAGCAGTGTGGCGCGGCGGGCAGGTCAGCGCAATGTCACACGCGCGTCAGGCGGAATTGCCCCACATCGATGTTTCCGGCGCGGAAACCCCCTTCGCAGGAGGCGAGGTAGTAGTCCCACATGCGCTTGAAGCGTTCGTCGAAACCGAGCGGCTGGATGGTCTCCCACCGCGCATCGAACACTTCGCGCCAGCGCCGCAGCGTTTCGGCATAGGACAGGCCGAAGGTGCGCGCGGTCTCGAAGCCGAGTCCCTGCTTCGTTACCGCGTCTTTCAGCGCGGACGGTGATGGCAACATGCCGCCCGGAAAGATGTAGAGCTGGATGAAGTCTGCCTGCTTGCGATAAAGGTCGAAACGCTCGTCCTCGATGGTGATGATCTGCAGCGCCGCAACACCGCCTGGCTTCAGCCGGTCGCGGACGGTCTTGAAATAGGCCGGCCAATGCTCTTCGCCCACTGCCTCGAACATCTCGATGGAAACGATCCGGTCATAGCTACCCTGGACGTCACGATAATCGATCAGTTGGAAGTCCAGCAGATGTGATAGCTGCGCCTCTTCCGCTGCGTTCTTCGCGAAAGCGAGCTGCTCTGTGGACAGTGTGATGCCGGTGACTTTGCAGCCATATTCGCGCGCAGCGAACATCGCAAAGCCACCCCAGCCGCAGCCGATCTCCAGAATGTGCATCCCTGCGCGCAAATCCAGCATGTCCGCCAGCTTGCGCCATTTGTTGCGCTGGGCGTCTTCCAGATTTTGATCAGGGCTTTCGAACACCGCTGAGGAATAGGTCATCGTCGGATCGAGCCATTGCGAATAGAAGGCATTACCCAGATCGTAATGTGCCGCGATGTTCTTGCGCGCGCGGCTTTTGGTGTTGCCGCGCAGCTTGTGGGTTACCATCCGCGCCCATTCCAGCGGGGCGATGCCGGTCAGCGTATCCGCCAGCCGGTTCATATTGCGCGCGCCGAACTCGAACACCGATGCGAGATCCGGGCTCGACCAGTCACCGTCCATATAGGATTCAGCGAGTCCGATATCGCCGCCAAGCAAAAGTCGGCGGAAGCTGCGCGCGCGCGCGATATCGAGAACGGCTTTGGCGCCATGCTGCGCGGCCTTGATGGTGCGCTCGGCGCCGTTGGTGAAGCGGAGCACCACTTCGCCCTCCGCGATGTCGCTCACCGCGCGGGCCATCATGTTGCCCCACAGCGGTGGCCGGACGAGGCCGCTCGTCACAGGCAATTGGCTTTTCTGTTCGTCACCCATGTTGCTCTCACAATCCGGCAGGTGTCGGTTTTTTAATGTGAGCATGGGACGGCACGCGCTTCAACCACAGACGCATCGCCTCGAAATGGATAGCGGCCACAATTTTCAGGGTCATGAGGGGATGGCGAAGCACGGCTAGGGCAAGGTTGCGATCACTAAGTGTTTGTCTTGCCCCCGAAAACGCGGCGTTCAGCACCGGGTTCCCATGTTCGCTCTCCCGGATCGCGACCAGAATGTTTTCGCCCGGCTGTTCGATGCGGAACTCGTAGGCGCAGTCCGTCGACAGGAAGGGAGAGACGTAGAAGTCCTTGCCGCAGGCCTGGTTGATCGTCGCGTCATTGGTCAGCGCCGGCAGGACATAGGCGTGTCTCTCGCCGAAAGTGTTGTGCACTTCATAGATGATCGCCGCGAGGCTCTCGTCCGCGCGGCGGCAGAACCAGACAGACAGCGGATTGAACACAAAACCCCATAGCCGCGGATAGCAGAGCAATTCGATGCGCCCGTCCGCTTCGATATTCGCTTCCGACAGCTTCGCCCTCACCCAATCGCGAAGCGATCGCCCATCGCCGTGATCTTTATCCCAAAAGCTGATTACCCCGCCGCGATTGTGCGCAAACAGCCGTGAGTGCTTCGCAAAGGCATCGATTTTATCCAGATCGAGCAGCAGCGAAAACACGCGATAGCGGAAGGAATGTCGCCTCGGCGAAACGCGCGTGTGCGTCACGAAGCCGTCGTAGATCGCGTTCATGCCGATACGTCCGCGAATTGCGGGATCCGCGCGATGCGGCCGGATTCTTTCGCCACGCGCCAGGGGCGGTGCACACCCGTCGCATCTTCGGCGGCGGCCAACCCCGCCTGTAAGGCGTCTTCATGGAAGCCCGAACCGAAATAGCTGCCGCAGAACCAGGTGTTGCGCACGCCTTGCAGATGCCACAGCCGCTGCTGCGCCTCCATGGCGGCGGTGTCGAAGACCGGATGATCATAATCATAGACGCCGTGCGTCATCTCCTCGCGCGGCATTTGCCGTGGATTGAGCGTGACGAAGAGTGGAGCGCGATGGTCGATGTTCTGCAGCTTATTCATCCAGTAAGTGACGCAAAGATCGTCGTTCAGCTTGTCGTCGGTGTGGCCCAGGTAATTCCAGCTAGCCCAGGTCATCCGGCGCTTGGGCATCAACAGCGGATCGCAATGCAGCACCGCCTTGTTTGGCCGATAACGGATACTTCCGAGAAGATTGCGCTCTTCCGCGCTGGCGTTTCCCAACATGGCCAACGCCTGATCCGCATGAGACGCGATAATCACGCCATCGTAACGCGCGTTCTTGCCGCTATCGTCGATGATGGTCACGCCCGCCGCATCGCGCAGGATCGTCTTCACGCCGCAACGCACCCGAATGCGATCCGCATAGCGCGCGGTCAGCTTCTTCGCATATTCCCGCGAGCCGCCGACAACGGTACGCCATGCTGGCCGGTTCACCAGCTTCAGCAGTCCGTGATCGACGAAAAACCGCGCAAAAGCTGCCACGGGGTGCGCGCGCATGTCTTCGAGCGAGGCAGACCAGATCGCAGCCGCCATTGGGAGCAGATGAAAGCGCGCGAAGGCATCGGAATAGCCATGTTGGTCCAGATAGCTACCCAACGTCGTGTGCGTATCGTTAGGGTCGAGCGTGTCGGCAGCCTCCCGATAAAAGCGTAGAAGATCGCGCCACATTGTCAGATAGTCGCGGCGCAGGAAGTTAGACGGTTGTGCTGCCAAGCCTGTCAGCAGGCTGGAATATTCCAGGCCACCTTTGTCCAGCGATACGCCGAACGTCATCTCGCTCTTTTGGGTGCGAACGCCGAGATGGCGGAATAGGGCGGTCAAGTTCGGATAGTTTTGCTCGTTATAAACAATGAACCCCGTATCGACAGGGATCTTGCCGACCAGTGTGTCGACGTCCACGGTGTGCGTGTGCCCGCCCACCCGCAATTCGCGTTCATACACGGTCACGCGGCAACGGCTGGACGCCAGCCATGCGGCAGACATGCCGGCTATACCGGTTCCCACAACCGCGAAGTGGGGTTTCTCGGAGAGAAGGCTGCCGGGCGGTAGCGCGTAAGGGGCGTGCAAGGACTTGTCCTTTTCTGGATAAGCTCCTTACGCAGGCAACTGCTCCATGGATCAAACACGGGGCGTGATCCGGGACCGCGCACTTTCCGTATAACTTGCTATGATAGCGCATGCTCAGCCTGTTGCTCCCATCTGGCTTGTCAGCACGTCCTGGCGCCGAACGGCGCGGGCGTCTATGCGCCCTCATGCTCTTCAATCGGTACAGATGAACGAAACGAAGCCCGCATTGCCGGCCGAGATGACGGCGCTGCTGGCAACAGTGGGCACAAAACGCGACCGCGCCGCGTTCGAGATTCTTTTTGTGCACTTCGCGCCGCGGGTGAGAAGTTATTTGTTGCGCCTCGGCGCAAGTGCCGCGCTAGCCGATGATCTGGCACAGGAAGCGATGCTCACAATTTGGCGCAAAGCCGAAATGTTTGATCCGGCCAAGGCTTCGGCATCGACCTGGATTTTCACTATTGCCCGAAATTTGCGCATCGATGCCATTCGGCGGGAACGCCGCCCGGAATTCGATCCGAACGATCCCGCACTGGTGCCGGATGAAGAAGTACCGCCAGACACGCAAATGGTGCGGGACAGCGAAGATGCGCGGGTTCGCAGCGCGCTAACGAAACTTTCAGCAGAACAGGCCCAAGTAGTTCAGATGTCTTTCTTTGCCGAAAAGCCCCATAGCCAAATCGCGAAGGAGCTTGGACTTCCGCTCGGCACAGTGAAGTCGCGGCTGCGGCTTGCCATGGCGCGCATCAAATCTGCGCTGGACGGTGACGCATGACCATTGCTCATCATCCCGCTGACGAACTGTTGCTGAGCTACGCCGCCGGCGCGACCGATGAAGCGACGTCGCTTATCGTCGCCACGCATCTCACCTTTTGCCCTCAGTGCCGTCGCACCGTTGCGAAGGCCGAGGCGGCTGGTGGCGCGTTGCTGGAAAGCAGCGAAAGCGTGCCGCTGTCCGGAAATGCCCTTCAGGCAGTGATGTCGCGTCTGGATGAGCCGGCGCCGGCGCCAATCCGCGCACCGTTGACGCCTTCCAATGTTCCGGCACCATTGCGCGCTTATATTGGCGATGATCTTGAACGTGTCCGCTGGACGCAGATCGCGGGAGGCATTTCCTTCAAGCCGCTTTTCCAACGTGGTGAGAGTAGGGTTCAGTTGATCCGCTCCAAGCCGGGCAGCGGTGTTGGCCTGCACACCCATCGCGGCGAGGAATTCACGCTCTGCCTCACGGGTGGTTACACCGATATCACGGGTAACTATGCACGTGGCGATTGGCAGTCCACTACGCCGGATATTCTGCATCGTCCGCTGGCCGACGCGGGTGAGGATTGCATTGTACTCGCTGTCAGCGATGCGCCGCTTCTGTTCCGCAATTGGGGCATAGCCCTTATCGCAAAGTGGTTTGGGTTTTAGACTCGCTCACCGTCCACCTGCGGTTCTATGCTCGCCTCCAGAGAATTGGAGGAAAAGTGCATGGAACTCGTGAATCTCGGCAAGACCGGCCTGAAGGTTTCCAAACTCTGCCTGGGGTGCATGACCTACGGCTCGAACAAATGGCGTGGATGGATTTTGGGAGAGGAAGAATCCCAGCCGTTCTTCCGTGAGGCCGTCGAGGCGGGCATCAACTTCTTCGACACCGCCGATGTCTATTCCATGGGCGTCAGCGAGGAGGTCACCGGCCGCGCGTTGAAGAAATATGCCGGCAGCCGCGAAGGCTATGTCCTTGCGACAAAGGTTTTCATGCCGATGGGGAAATCGCCGAACGAAGGCGGCTTGTCCCGCAAGCACATCATGCACGCGATCGACAATTCCCTGCGCCGGCTCGGCCACGACTATGTCGATCTCTACCAGATTCACCGCTTCGATCCGCATACGCCGATGGAAGAAACCATTGAAGCGCTGCACGACGTGGTAAAGGCGGGAAAGGCGCGCTATGTCGGTGCGTCCTCCATGTATGCGTGGCAGTTCGCGAAATATCTGTCGCTCGCGGATTCGATGGGCAAGACGCGCTTCGTCTCCATGCAGAACCACTACAACCTCGTCTACCGCGAGGAAGAGCGTGAAATGATGCCGCTATGCCGCGATCAGGGCATCGGCGTCATTCCCTGGAGCCCGCTGGCGCGCGGCTTTCTCGCCGGCAATCGCAGGCGGCAGGACAAGGGTGAAACCGCGCGCGCCCAATCCGACGATTTCGCGCATCAGATGTACTATCAGGACAGCGATTTCGACGTGGTGGATCGCGTAAGCGAAGTCGCGCGGAAACGCGGCGTTCCCAATGCGCAGGTCGCGCTGGCCTGGCTGATGCAGCAACAAGGCGTCACCGCGCCGATTGTCGGCGCTTCCAAGCCTCACCATCTGCAGGATGCAATCGCAGCCGCCTCGCTCAAACTCGAAGACGCGGAACTGAAGGCTCTGTCAGAGCCTTACAAGCCGCATCCCGTGCTCGGGCATCGCTGAGGCATCAGCCGCGCGGTCTGCGGCCCTGTTCCGGCGGAAGCGGCTCGTTCGGAATCTGGCTCGGTCCGGGGGTTGTCGGAACGGGCGCCGCCGGAACGGTTTGCGGACCCGGCTCCGAAGACGGCGTGACCGGTGTCGTCGCCGTCGGCAACGCCTGCGTTGCCAGCTCGTCGGCCTCCGACCAGCCGCCGCCCAGAGCACGATAAAGACCGACATCGGCCTGGATGCGCGCGAGCTTGATCTGCACGAGCTGATCTTGCGCGTTGAACAAGGTCTGCTGCGCCGTAAGGACGGTGAGCAGATCCGTGACGCCCTCACGGTACTGGATTTCCGAAATGCGGAACGCTTCGGAGGCGGCGTTCACCTCATCCGTCAGCAGCTTTTCCTGCTGCGTCAGGCTCGCCACCTGTCCAAGCGATGTTTCGACATCCTGGAATGCGGTCAGCACCGTCTTGCGGTAGGTGGCGACAAGCTGAAGCTGCTGTGCCTTGCTGACGCGGTACTGACCTTGCAGATTTCCGCCGTCGAAGATCGTCTGCAGCAGCGAAGCGCCGATGCTCCAGCCGAAATTAGAACCTTGGACGAGCGTTCCGATCGCCGCGCTGGCGAAGCCGCCCGAACCGGTCAAACCGATCTGCGGAAAGAACGCCGCGCGCGCGGCATCCACATTGGCATGGGCGGCGGCAAGATTGGCTTCGGCCTCGGCAACGTCCGGCCGGCGGCGCAGAAGTTCCGAGGGCAGGCCCGGGCGAACGGCGGGTGCCACGATCTTGTCGAGGCTCTGGGCCTGAACGTCGAAGCCTTCCGGCAATTTTCCGAGGAGAATCGCCAATGCATAGCGTGCTTCGCGCTCGGCCTCCCGAAGCGGCGGAATTTGCGCTTCCTGGCCCGAAACCTGCGCCTGTTGCTGCGCCAGATCGAGGCGCGATGACACGCCGTTCGTCACCTTCGCTTGCGTGATTGCAAGCACGCGCTTGGCGGCATCGATGTTGGATTGCGCGATGGCGACGCGCTCGCGAAGCGCAAGCACATTGAAGTAGGTCGAGCCGGTACCGGAAATCACGGTGAGTGCGACTGCCTGTTTGGCGAAGCGGGATGCCTTTACAGCTTCATCCGCCGAACGAAGCTGTGACTGACCTTTGCCCCAGATATCGAGCGCCCAGCTTGCATCGCCGGTAAGGCTGAAAGAATTGTTGGTGTTCCTTCCGGGAGGAAATCCCAAACCGCCCACATTTTGATTGCGGGACGTCTTCGTGCGATCGGCACCGCCGGAAACGCCGAGCTGCGGCCAGAGTACCGAGCCGGCGATCTCTGCATTCGCTTTCGCTTCCATCACCTGGGCCGCCGCGAGCGCGAGATCGAGGTTGTCGCGCTGGGCTTCGTCGACAAGGCTGTTCAACTCGTCGCTCTGAAATCCTTTCCACCAATCCGCCTTCGGCCAGATCGGGGCATCCGCGGTGATCGGCGCGGAGAAGTTGGATGGCACGTTGGCAGCCGTCAGCTGCTGCGGCACCGGGGTGGCACATCCGGCGAGGGCCAGGGCGAGCACGATGGCTGAGGATGAGAGCAGAACATTCTTCATGGAAATTCACTCGCTTGAATGCACGGCCGGACCGGCCATGTTGGCCGACTTCATAGCCAGTGGATAGCTGAATACAAGGTCGCCCCGGGACGCAGATGTATATCCGATTGTGGCGTCCGCAAGGCTAATCCTTTTGTTAATTGCTCAATTTCGCCTGTCCGCGCGGGCGGAATCACTGGTGCGAAAATGTACTAGGGGCGCTCCCGGGATACGGGTTGCAGTAGCCACAAATGTGATGATCACAGCGTTTGGGCGGGCAACGGGCGCTGTGTTTGGAAGACCCCGTTCGGTGGAAAGTGGGTGCCAAGCCAGCACCATGTTTCGGGGTCCAGGTGCTGGCTTGGCGCCCGCGCAACCTTGCCCAAGTGGAGCGCCGATGCGGGCACGGTTACGATTCGGGAGATGGCCGCGCGGCGCAAACACTTGCTGTTCACGGCCCGCGTCGGTCATCGATTACGGGCGCTACAGTGGGACGGTGAGCCGCCGGACAAAAGATGAAGCGGAGGCAGAAATTGTATCAAACTGTCGCCCGGAGGCAGCACCCGCAAACCGTGAAACAACTTTCTTCGCCAAAGAAAAACGCGGCGGGAAAATTCCGCGCCGCGTTCCTTCACGTACTTAGTATGGGACTCTATGCGCCGTCTGTGCGCCGGCGCACAACCTTGAAGCGCGAGAGTTGCTCCGTCGCCAGTGCGAAATCGGGACGGATCTCCACGGCTTTTTTGTAGTCGATATAAGCGTCGCGAATGTTTCCGAGCGCTTCGTTGGCGATGGCGCGATCATAATAGGCGATCTCGGGCCGGTTGGCATTCAATTCCAGACCCTTGGTGATGTCGGCGACTGCTTCCTTGTATTGCTTGCGCAGAATCTGGACAGCGCCGCGGTCTACATAGCCTTCGCCGAGGGATGGATCGATCGCCAAGCCTTTGTTGTAGCTGTCCAGTGCGCCTTCGGTGTCGTTGTTGCGACCGCGCACGATTCCCAGATTGATCAGGGTCGCCGCCCGGTCGTGGGCGCTGAGCGCGGTCTCTTCCAAGGCACGCGAGCAGAGGCGCACGTCTTCGGTGGAGCCGTCGCTTCCAAACTCCGCTGCTTCGAAACAGCTATGCGCCAGAGTTCCATTGAGAACGCTCACGGCGGCGTCGGCAGATGAGGCCAGTGCGGCGAAACCCAACGCTGCTATCGCGGTAACCGCCATTTCCCGAAACATCGTGTCACCCTCCACAAGTGCAACGACATGATTGTTGCACCCGCCCTGCCTCCGGTAAAAGACACATCGCTGTGAAACAGGACGTTGCTCTTTTCGTTGAAAAGCGGGCAAGGCCTTATCCGGTAAGTCTTTTTACGTTGTCACCGACACACGAAAATAATCCCGTTACTGCACGTAACCGTGAGGGGCTCCTATGAATTGGGCATTCATCCTGCCGATCGTCCTGCTTTGCTGCTCGAACGTGTTCATGACGTTCGCCTGGTATGGCCAGCTCAAATACCCGAACACCGCACTCTGGATTCTAATTCCGTTGAGTTGGGGGATCGCGTTCTTCGAATATTGTTTCGCAGTGCCGGCCAACCACATCGGCCATCGCGTTTATTCTGCGGCCCAACTCAAGACGATGCAGGAGGTCATCACGCTTGTCGTGTTCGCCATCTTCTCGGTTACATATCTGGGCGAGCCGCTTAAGTGGAATCACGCTGTGTCGTTCGTGCTGATCGTGCTTGCGGCCTATTTCGGCTTCACGAAATTCTAGGGCTTGCCGAACGGATTGGGGCTGAACTCTTTCACGGCGCGAAGCGGGATTCGCAGGCCGTCACCCTTGTCGAGATAGACGACCAGCGTCATGCGATGCGTTGCGTCGTCCCATTCCGCCTGTGGCGCGATTCCGCCGGGTTTGCGGAAAGTCTTGCCGTCGAAATCCAGTTGATTAGGCTTAACCTCGTCCCAGCCTTGCACCAGATCGTAGGCGAGGCGCTGACGGATGGCGGCGCGGTCATCGCTCGATGAACTGGCGATGTTCTCGGCATTGGGTGCGCTCACGAAGATCTGCCCTTTGTCCGTGATCTCCATACGGGCCGTGACGATGGTGTTGCCGGCGTCATAGGCGCCTTCCCAGCGCCCCGCGGGCGGCGCGACTTCGCGCGAGCATCCCGCGAGGGCGATGAGGCAGAAGCAGGCGAGAAACGCTGCCAGGATTCGCATGACATTCCCCCTTTCGGACTCGGCCCCAATTCTAGCGCCTTTTTTGGTTGAGAAATCCTAATGCATGGCTGCTGTGCCATTGGTCTGCTTGCCCGCCTGCGCGCGAGGTTGATATGACATGGTTTTAACCGAGGAATCGCTCGTGGCTCCCGCTCTCCCCAAAGGTTTTCTGGCCGACTCGCTCGGCCGCATCCAGCCGTCGCCCACCATTGCCGTGACCCAGAAGGCGCGCGATCTGAAGGCGGCGGGCCGGGACGTGATCGGCCTTGGCGCCGGCGAGCCGGACTTCGATACCCCGGACAACATCAAGGATGCCGCCATCGCCGCCATCCAGCGCGGCGAGACGAAGTACACCGCCGTCGAAGGCATTCCCGAGCTGCGCAAGGCCGTCGCAGCCAAGTTCAAGCGCGAGAACAATCTCGACTACACGCCCGCGCAGACCTTCGTGTCGCCCGGCGGCAAGATGATCATCTACAACGCGCTGCTGGCGACCCTGAACCCCGGCGACGAAGTGATCTGCGTCGCGCCCTATTGGGTGAGCTACCCCGACATCGTTCTGCTCGGCGGCGGCAAGCCTGTGATCGTCGAGGCGAAGATCGAAGACGGCTTCCGGCTGACGCCCGCGGCGCTGGAAGCGGCGATCACCCCGAAGACCAAGTGGATCATCTTCAACCAGCCGAGCAATCCCACCGGCGCCTGCTACACCAAGGAACAGCTCAAGGCGCTTTCAGATGTTCTGCTGAAGCATCCGCAAGTCTGGATTCTGGCCGACGATATGTACGAACATCTCGTCTATGGCGGCTTCAAGTTCTATTCCATCGCGGAAGTGGAGCCGAAGCTTTACGATCGCACGCTGACGATGAACGGCGTCTCGAAAGCCTATGCGATGACGGGTTGGCGCATCGGTTATGCCGCCGGGCCGGAGCCGCTCATTAAGGCGATGAGCAAGCTGCAGTCGCAATCGGTGTCCAGCGCGTCCAGCGTCTCCCAATGGGCGGCGGTCGAAGCGTTGAATGGCCGCCAAGATTTCATCCCGAAATTCCAGAAGATCTTCGAAGAGCGGCGCGATCTCGTCGTCTCCATGCTCAACCAGGCGCACGGCATCGAATGTCCGAAGCCGGAAGGCGCGTTCTACGTCTATCCGAGCGTGCGCAAGCTGATCGGAAAGACCGCGCCGTCGGGCAAGAAGATCGAGACGGACGAAGACTTCGCCGGCGAACTTCTGGAAGCCGAGGGCGTCGCGGTGGTGCATGGCGCGGCGTTCGGCCTGTCGCCATTCTTCCGCATCTCCTATGCGACCTCCAACGAGTTGCTGGAAGAAGCCTGCAAGCGCATTCAGCGCTTCTGTGGAAACCTGCGCTAGACCACGCGCTCGGCCGTTCCGTTCAGTGCCATCAGATAAAATTCGCTCCCCAGATCGGGATATTTCTGTTTGAGCGCGGTCTGGAATTGCAGCATGACCTTCTTGTGCTGCGCGGTTTCGGCATCGTGCGCGGCGGCGAAACCTTTTCCGAACGCGACCTTGTACGCGCCGCAGTCGCGATGATCGAGCACGATCACCTTCCTGATGTGATGCAGTTGCTTGGCGATGGCGACGTGATCCCACACCGCCGCATTCGACGATGGGAATTTCGGCGAGACGCCTGCGAGCGATGCGCCCGCCAACGCCACCTGATCGTATTCGTTGGTGAGGTGCAGGTTGTCGAAGAAGCGAACGCCGTCATCCACCAGCCGGTAATCGATGCAAGTGAGGGCCAGCGCTTCGATCTCCGCGGCGGCCGCTTTTTGCGGCAATGCGCTTAATCCCAAAGCGGATAATCCGAAAAAACCGAATTGCCGGCGGCTCAGTCCGTGTTCTTTCGCATTGCACATGGAAATGCCCCCGAAGTTCCCTGCGGGATATTACTCCAGCCGCGGCCGGCAGAAAGCCCACGTCAAGGCCTTGCGAGGTCTGCGAAACAGCGCGAGCATCATGGCACTTAAGCGGGGCGCGTGACGCCGCCCAACGCCTTGGGAAAGAAGACGCCCGCCGCGCCTCGTACCCCGACCGATCCGGGGTAATGGAGGCGACTATGTCCAAAAAATCTGGAGGAGTGGGGCCACGTGCAGTGGCCCTCGTGGGACCATATGGCAGCGGAAAGACCACGCTGCTCGAATCCATTCTATCCATCACCGGCGCGGTGCAGCGCAAAGGCGCTATCGCGCAGAAAAACACCGTCGGCGATTCCAGCGCGGAGGCGCGGGCGCGGCAGATGAGCGTGGAGGTGAACTGTGCCACGACGAAATATCTGGATGAAAGCTTCACCTTCCTCGATTGCCCAGGCTCCATCGAATTTCTCGCCGACACCTTGAACGTGCTGCCCGGCATCGACGCCGCCGTAGTGGTGTGCGAACCGGAGCCGGCGAAGATTCAAATGTTGCAGCCTTATCTGAAGCGGCTGGACGATCTGAACATTCCGCACTTCCTCTTCATCAACAAGATCGACAAGGCGAGTGGCGCGGTGCGCGATTTGCTCGGACAGTTGCAGGACGCGAGCGACAATCCGCTGCTGATGCGCCAGATTCCCATCGTGGATGGCGGGCAGGTGAAAGGCTTTGTCGATCTCGCGCTGGAGCGCGCGTTCCAATATGCGCCGCATGCGCAATCCAAAATCATCGAGCTTGGTGCTCTGGCGGACGAGGAGAAGCAGGCGCGCTTCGCCATGTTGGAGAAGCTCGCGGATTATGACGAGCATCTGATGGAAGAGCTGCTCTCCGATCAGGAGCCGCCGCGCGATGAAATCTTCGCCGATTTGTCGAAGGAATTGGCCGATGGCCTGGTGGTGCCGGTGTTGCTGGGTTCCGCGGAAGGCGACAACGGCATTCGCCGGCTGTTGAAAGCGCTCCGCCATGAAGTGCCGGATGTTGCTGTTGCCGCACACCGCATCGGGATCAATCCGGGAAACGACGCGGTTGTTCAGATTCTGAAAACCTACAATGGCGCGCATGGAAAACTGTCGCTCGCGCGCGTGCTGGCCGGTTCGCTGAAGGATGGCGCCGTCCTGCATGGTCGTGGCGGCGATGCGCGCATCGGCGGCATGTTCGCACTGAAAGGCGAAATGCAAACCAAGATCGCGGAAGCAAGGGCCGGAGACACCGTGGCCCTTGGGCGATTGGAAGGCATCTTCACCGGCGAAACATTGTCCGCCACGAAGATGGCGCTGCCGCGTGTCGAGATCGAAGAACTGCCGGTAGTCTATGGCTTTGCCATCGAAACCACGGACCGCAAAGACGAGGTGAAGCTCACCGCCGCGATCCACAAATTGCAGGAAGAAGACCCGTCCCTGCAGTTCAAACAGGATGCAGACCTGCATGAGATGACGTTGTTGGGGCAGGGTGAAATCCATCTGAAGGTGGCGGTGGAGAAACTGCAAAGCAAATATGGGCTCAAGATCGTCACCCATCCGCCGAAGACACCGTACAAGGAGACCATCCGCAAGGCGGCCAAGCAGCATGGCCGGCACAAGCGGCAATCGGGCGGCCACGGGCAGTTTGGCGACGTGCATATCGAGATTAAGCCGCTGCCGCGCGGAACCGGCTTCGCCTTTGAGGACCAGATTAAGGGCGGTGTCGTGCCGCGCCAGTTCATTCCGTCGGTGGAGAAGGGCGTGGTCGAATATCTGAAGCACGGCCCGCTCGGCTTCCCGGTGGTGGATGTCGGCGTGGCGCTCGTGGACGGTTCTTATCACACCGTCGATTCCTCCGATGCTGCGTTCCAGACGGCGGCGCGCATTGCGATGAGCGAGGGCATGCCGAACTGCGCGCCCGTTCTGCTGGAGCCGATCATGCGGGTGAAGATTCATGTGCCCAACGACGCCACGTCGAAAGCCAATCAGGTGGTGAGCGGCCGGCGCGGGCAGTTGATGGGCTATGACGCGCGGCCCGGCTGGAAAGGCTGGGATAGCGTGGAGGCGCAGATGCCGCTGTCGGAGCTGCACGATCTTATCATCGACCTGCGCTCGCTCACGCAGGGTGTCGGCACGTTCGAAATGGCGTTCGACCATCTGGCCGAACTCTCGGGCAAGCTGGCCGAACAGGTGGTGGCGACGCACAAGGTCGCGGCGTAGCTACAGCGTCGCGGCCCCGAACGTATCGCAGTCGGCCATCTCGCCGCGCGAGAGGCCGCGTTGGAACCAGCGCATGCGTTGTGCGCTGGTGCCATGCGTGAAGGAGTCGGGGACGACTTGTCCTTGTGTCTGCCTTTCCAACGTGTCGTCGCCGACGGCGGCGGCGGCGCGCAGACCGCCCTCGACATCGCCTTGTTGCAGGATGTGGAAGCGTTGATCGGCGTGATAGGTCCACACGCCGGCGTAGCAATCGGCCTGCAATTCCAGGCGCACCGAAGCGCCGCTGGCGCCGCGCGCGCCCAATCCCTGCAACTGGGATTCGTGGCGATCCATCGTGCCGATGAGATTCTGGATGTGGTGGCCATATTCATGCGCGATCACATAGGCCTGCGCGAATTGTCCCGGCGCGCCGAACTGCTCGGCAAGCTGGTTGAAGAAGGACAGGTCCAGATAGATGCGCTTGTCGTTCGGGCAGTAGAACGGCCCGGCGGAAGATTGGCCTTCGCCGCACGCTGTCGGTGTGTCCTGCGTGTAGAAGGTGATGGTGGCGGGCGAGAAGGTCACGCCGCGCGCCTGCAGGATCGGCGTCCACACATCTTCGGCGGAGCCGACGATCTTGCGCGCGAAATCCAGCTGCGCATCGTCGGTGTGATTGTCGGCTTGCGTGACCTGCTGCTGGCCGCTGCCGCTTAGCACACTGTCCAGAAGTCCGCCGCTGCCGTTCGATCCGAACAGCAGGACAAGAATGATGAAGCCGATGAAACCCAGTCCACCGCCGCGAAGGCCGAAGGCCGGGAAGCCGCCCAGTCCGCCGCCCCAGCTGGGTCCGCCAAAGCCGCCAAACCCGCCGCCTTCGCCGCGCCGGTCGTCGAAATTTCCGGTTTCCCGCAGGTTGTTCAGGTCCATCCTTCGTTCTCTTTAGAATAATTCCAAATGTCTTGATCCGTCTGCCCAGAGGGCTATGTTGGTCTCTGCGACAAGACAGGAGCACGCCGTGGACGTGAACATTGGATTGAAACAGGGCGAGCGCAAGGCGATCGCGGAGGCCCTCTCCAAGGTGCTGGCCGATACCTACATGCTCTATCTCAAGACGCACGGCTATCACTGGAACGTCACGGGCCCGCATTTCGCTGCACTGCATGTGCTGTTCGAAGGCCAGTACACGGAACTCCACGATGCAGCCGACCTGATCGCGGAACGCATCCGCGCGCTCGGCGAATACGCGCCGGGCAATTACCGCACTTATGCGAAGCTGACCTCGATCCAGGAAAGTGGCGACAACATCCCGCCCGCGATGGAAATGGTGCGCGACCTTGCCGAAGGAAACGAAGTCCTCTCCAAGAGCTGCCGCGACGCCTTCAAGGTCGCCGAAAAAGCCGACGACCAAGGCACGATGGATCTTCTGATCCAGCGCATGCAGGCCAGCGAAAAGGCCGCGTGGATGCTGCGCAGCCATCTGGGTTGAGGAGAATTCATTCTTCAAAATCGTCCCTGCAAGGGTGGATGATTGCATTGCCAAGATCACCGCAAAAAAAAGAAAAGCGCCGGAGCAGGGGGATGCTCCGGCGCTAGTCGTCAACTTGGAGGCTTCCGCTTCAAAGGGGGATAAGAAGCAAAAGCCAGCGAGGGCGAACCCTCATGTCGCCTTCCAGGGGGAGGAGAAGCGACACACCTGATTTGGGGGCGTTACCCCGATTTTCAAGAACCTTTCGGCGTTTTCACACTTGCCGGATTCTCAGAAATTCCAGTCCTTGGCCGCCTTCACAAGGAAATCGCGGAACGCCGCGACGCGCTTGGATTGGCGCAGTGCATCGCAATACACCAGATGCACGTCGAAAGACGGGCCTTCCGTATCGGGCAGCACGCGCACCAGATTGGGGCGCTCCGCCGCGATGTAATCCGGCAGCGCCGCGATGCCCACGCCCACTTCCGTCGCGTGAAGAATGCCGGTCAGATTGTTGATGCGCAGCGCGCGATAGCCTTCCGGCGCGATCTTGCGGACAGCGTCGATCAACCAGTTCACATCGCGAATTTCCGGCGCCGCGCTTTCGCCATAGGCGACCAGCGTGTGCTTGGCCAGATCGCCGAAGTTCTGCGGCGCGCCCTGCTTGGCAAGATATTTCTCGTCGGCATAGAGGTGATAGTGGACCGTGAACAGCTTGCGCTGGATGAGGTCGGCCTGCACCGGCGCGCGCATGCGGATGGCAATGTCGGCTTCGCGCTGCGCCAGATCCAGCTCGCGATCCTCGAACACCAGATGCACCTGCAGTTCGGGAAATTCGGCGAGAAAGGATTCAATGCGCGGCAGCACCCAATAGGTGCCCAGTCCGTGACTGGTGGTGATCTTCAGCGAGCCGCGCGGCGCGGACTGTGCGTTCTTGAGTGCCTCTTCGGCTTGTCCGAGGCGTGAGAGAACATCGCTGACCGCGAGAAAGAGCAACTCGCCTTCATCGGTCAGCGTCAGGCCACGTGCATGGCGCTGAAACAGCGGCGTGGTGATTTCTTCTTCCAGCGCGCTGATCTGGCGGCTGACGGCCGATTGGCTCAGCGTCAGCATCTGTCCGGCATGTGTGAAACTTCCAGCGGATGCGACCGCGTGGAATATGCGCAACTTGTCCCAATCCATCTTCGCGCCCCTCCAGACGCTTAATGGCTGCTAGTGGCCGCCAGCGAGAAACCTCTCCGCTTCCAAAGCTGCCATGCAACCCATGCCGGCCGCCGTGACGGCCTGCCGGAATACCTTGTCTTTCACATCGCCCGCGGCGAACACGCCGGGCACGCTCGTGCGCGTCGAATCCGGCGCGGTCTTGATATAGCCGTCGTCATCCATCTCGACTTGTCCGCGAAACAGCTCCGTCGCCGGCGAATGGCCGATCGCGATGAACAATCCATCCACGTCGAGTGTCTGCGACGTGTTCTCCGAAAGATTGCGCAGCTTGATCGCGGTCACGCCGCGCGGGTTGTCAGTACCGACAACCTCATCGACAACCGAATCATAAATTATTTCGATTTTCGGATTTTCGATGAGACGCATCTGGTTGGTTTTGTCCGCACGCAGGGTTGGACGGCGATGGATGAGCGTCACCTTGTCGGCAAAATTTGTCAGGAAAAGGGCCTCCTCGGCGGCTGTATTTCCGCCGCCGACAACCGCAACGCGTTTACCGCGATAGAAGAAGCCGTCGCAGGTCGCGCAAGCCGACACGCCAAAGCCTTTGAACTTCTCTTCGCTCGGAAGGCCTAGCCAATTGGCGCTGGCGCCGGTGGCGATGATGAGCGTCTCGGTGATGTAGCGGTCGCCCGAATCGGCCACCAGGGTAAACGGCCGCCGTGCCAGATCGGCGGACACGATGATGTCCTGCACCAGCTTGGTGCCGACATGCTCGGCCTGCGCCTGCATCTGCTCCATGAGCCATGGGCCCTGGATGGCTTCGGCGAAGCCCGGATAGTTTTCGACTTCGGTGGTAATGGTGAGCTGACCGCCCGGCTGGATGCCCGCGATCATCGTCGGCTCCAGCATCGCGCGCGCGGCATAGATCGCCGCCGTGGCGCCGGCGGGGCCGCTGCCCAGAATCACTACTTTGGAATGGATATCGGCCATGGCGTTTCCGTGGATGAACGGGACGCGCAATCGATCGCTGGCCCCTCACTTCATATCGGTAGGCTTCGCACAAACGTCAAGAAGTTCGGCAATGCGCTTTGCCGCACGGCCTGTTTCATCCAGAGGGGCGTAATCCCATTGCTCGATTCGGCCGTTGAAAGGTCGGGAAATGCCCCGTGCCATAAGCGTTTGGTGGAACCTGTCGAATTTCGCCGATCCGCCCGGCAAAGAAAAAATATGCACCGGCTTTCCGGTGACGGCGGCGTCACACGCCATGTTGACCGAATCGGCGGTGACCAGAAACGCGTCGGCCCAGCCAAGCACGCCGAGATAGGGATTCTCGCCTTCGCCGTTCCAGAAATAGGCGTCGCTGCCTGCAAGCGCGGATGCGATGCGCGCGGTGTTCTGTTCACCCGTGCGGCGGGAGACAGTGACCATCAGCCCCGAAACCTTGCTTAATTCCACAAGTGCGAGGGTGAGGTTTTCGACGACATTTGAATCGAAACGATAGGCTTTGCTTTTGCCACCGATGAGCACGGCGACGCGTGGCGCGCGCAGGGGTTGGAATCGATCCGCGAACCGTGCGCGCGCCAGGGCGAGCTTTTCCGGCGCGATGCGGTTCGGACTGCCGAGAATCGAAAAGACATTGTCCCCGCTCACGGCATCGTGTTCGGGCGGAATGACGAGGTCGAAGCGCGCCAGCGGTACACGCGGATCTTGACATTGGACCAGTACGGTTCGTCCGCCGCTCGCCTTCTTGATCGCGGCCATGATGGGAATGCTCTCGCGGCCCACGCCGATGGCCAGCCGCGGCCAGGGCGGCGCGATGGGATCGGACCCTGCAGCAAGCCTGGAAAAAGGTGTTCCCCAATGAACAGGAGCAAGCTTGTTCCAAGGCCAGGCCAGCCGGACCCGCTTGGCAACAATCGGCAAGCCCAAACGCTCCGCGAGCCCCAAGGCCTGGTTTTCCATGCCCGCCGTGCCGTTGGTCACGGTCCAGCAGGCATTCTCAAGAGGGGCTGCCGACACGAAGTTTCTCGTAACCGAAATATTATTGCGTGAATGACGCGGCGGGAGGATAATGACGGGTCACTTTCTAACCCTCCCGGACCCTTCATGGAACATCATAAGCTCGACTCGATCGACCTGCGTATTCTTTCCGAACTCCAGGCCGATGGCCGCATCACCAATGTCGAGCTTTCAAGACGGGCCAAGATCACCGCACCGCCCTGTCTTCGCCGGATGCGCGCCTTGGAGAAGGCCGGTTACATAAAAGGTTATCACGCCGATCTGGACGGAAAGCTGCTCGGTTACGAAGTCACCGCTTTTGTGTTTGTCGGGCTTTCGAGCCAGGCGGATGCCGATCTCAAGCGCTTTGAGGAGCAGGCGCGGCAGTGGCCGCAGGTGCGCGAGTGTTACATGCTTTCGGGCGAAGTGGATTTCCTGCTGAAATGCGTGGCGAAGGATCTGTCGTCCTTTCAGTCATTCATCACCGACACGCTGACCGCGGCAAAGAATGTGGCGGGTGTGAAGTCGTCGCTCGTCATCCATCCTTCGAAACGCGAACCGGGCGTGCCGGTTGAAGTGAAATAGCTATTCGATGCTGCGCCGGTAGGTTTCCGGCAGGAACAGCAGCGTCACGAAGAAGCCAACTCCCGCAACGATCGCCGGATACCAAAGCCCGGCATAGATGTCGCCCGTCGCCGCGACGATGGCGAAGGCTGTCGCCGGAAGAAATCCGCCGAACCAGCCCACACCGACATGATACGGCACGGACAAAGCGGTGTAGCGGATGCGTGTCGGAAACAATTCGACCAGCGCGGCGGCTTGCGGCGCATAAAGCGCGGCGGCGGCCAATCCCAAAACCAGCAGCAGGATGATCACGCGCGTGCGGTCCACGGATGCGGGATCGGCCTTTTCGGGATAGCCCGCATCGGCGAGCGCTTTCTTCAGCCGCACTGTAAAGTCCTTCTTTGCGGAAGCCAGATCGGCGGCGTTCATCGTGCGGCCATCGGGACTGGCCACATCCACAGCGCCGATCTTCACGCGCGCGAAGCCTTCGGTGGCGGCTTCATTTTTGTAAGGAATGCCGGTGCTTGTCAGCGCGCTCTTCGCGATATCGCAGGAGCTGACATACTGCGCCTTGCCGATGAGATCGAACTGTAGCGCGCAATCCGACGGCGCCGCGATTACCGTGACTGGCGCTCGCATGGAAGCGTCCGCCAGCGCCGGGTTCACCGCGGTGGTGAGCATGTGGAAGACGGGAAATACGGTCAGCGTGGCGACCGCAAGGCCGGCCAGCATCACCGGCTTGCGCCCGATCCGGTCCGACAGCCATGCGAAGAAGACGTAGAAGGGCAGGGTGATGACCGTGACGGCCATCACCATCGTGTTGGCGTCCGCCAGGTCGAGCTTGAGCACATGCTGCAGGAAGAACAGCGTGTAGAATTGCGCCAGATACCAGACGACGCCTTGCCCCGTCAGAATACCGATCAGCACGATGAAGATCGTCTTCAGGTTGCTTGCGCTGGTGAAGGCTTCCTTCAAGGGCGCTTTGGCGAGGCGGCCTTCGTCGCGGATTTTTTTGAACAGCGGCGATTCATCGAGCTTGAGGCGAATCCACAACGAGATCACCAGCAATACAGCGGAAAGCAGGAAGGGAACGCGCCAGCCCCAATCAGCGAAGGCAGTCTCCCCCATGGCGTTCTGCACGATTACAATAACGCCAAGGGCAAGAATGAGGCCGATGGATGCGGAAAGCTGAATCCACCCGGTCGATGCGCCGCGTTTGTCCGCGGGAGAATGCTCGGCAACATAGATGGCCGCGCCGCCATATTCGCCGCCGATGGCAAATCCCTGCAACACGCGCAAGCCGACCAGCAGCCATGGCGCTGCGAGGCCGATGGCGTTTGCGTCGGGGAGGAGGCCGGCGATGAATGTCGCCAGGCCCATCACGGTGATGGTGACGAGGAAGGTGCGCTTGCGGCCCGTGCGATCGCCGAGCCTCCCAAAAAACACCGCGCCGAAGGGCCGAGCGAAGAAGCCTGCCGCGAAGGTCAGAAGGGTGAGGATGTAGCCTTGCGTCTCACCGGCGCTGGCGAAGAAGTGTTTGGCAATGATCGGCGCAACGGAGCCGTAGATGAAGAAGTCATACCATTCGAACACCGTGCCCGCGGACGACGCGACAACGACGAGACTCATGCGGCTATTTTGCGCCGCAACATTGGATGAATCGGACATGCATGTTCTCCCCGCGCAAATTGCTAGCGGAGAGAAGGGTTGAGCCGCAAGTCTGAAGAGAAATCAGGCGTCCGCGCGAGTGGGCGGAACGGCGATGATCTCGCCGCCATTCGCGCGCGCGATTTCCCGCGCCATCATCACACTGGATTTGTCGAAGACGAAGGCGTGTAGGATCATATTGACGGTCTCGCCGTCATCGGACAGCGGCAGGCAGATGCATTCGAAAGGCTCATAACCTTCGCCGATCCAGCCGCTGTCACCGCGCGCATGCACGATGGCTTTGTCGCGCGCGCATTTGCGGAAGATGGCGGAGACCCCTTTGCCGGCGGCTTCGTTGTAGCCGTCGTAAATCTCTTTGACGGTCTTGCCCGTGGAGTCCTTGAAGAAATATTGCGTGACGAGCGTGCCCATCAGGCGGTAGCGGAAATCCGATTGATTTGCGTTTCGACGCGGTGCAGGCGGTCGTTCATCTGCATCCTTCCCGGCGGCAAACTACGCCGATAGGTTTAATCGCAGGTTAGGACGCAGTCGCACACGTCATGCGCGCGAACTTGACTGGGACGTCAATTTCTCGCGGCAAGGCGGTCTATCTGGCTTTCGCGAGTTTGCTCGAGCGCATGCTGTAGGCAAAATACACAAGCAAGCCAATGCCGTTCCAGAGCAGGAACCACCACTGGGTGAAGGTCGGCAATCCGTTAAAGAAAAGATAAACGCAGCCTACGATGCAGATGGGGCCGACGACCCAGGGCAACGGAGTCTTGAAGGCGCGGGGGCGGTTCGGATCGCGCGCGCGCAGCACAAGCATCGAAATGGCCACCGCCACGAAGGCGCACAGCGTTCCCGCATTGGCCAGCAATGCGATCTCGTCCAGCCGCAGCGTTGCAGCCATCGCGGCGACGACGATACCGGTGACGGCCGTCATCAGTATCGGCGTGCCGCGTGTTTTGTGCACGGTGGAGAGCGATGCTGGCAGCAAGCCGTCGCGCGCCATCACGAAGAAGATGCGGCTTTGTCCATACATCAGCACGAGAATGACGGTCGGCAGCGCGACGATGGCGGCGCTCGCTACAAGTTGTGCCTCGAAGCCGTGGTGGAGATTGTCGAGAATATAGACCAGCGGCGCGGCGCTCTTGGAGAAATCCAGAAACGATGTCGCCCCCAGCGCCGTCGCCGCGACCGCGATGTAGATCAGCGTGCAGATGAGCATCGAGCCGATGATGCCGATCTTCAGATCGCGTCCCGGATTTTTCGTTTCCTCCGCCGCGGTGGAAACCGCGTCGAAGCCGTAGAAGGCGAAGAACACCAGCGCCGCTGCTGCCAGCACGCCGCGCTTCACGCCATCGGGATCGACATGCGCCGCGAAGCCATAGGGCATGAAGGGATGGAAGTTCGCCGAATTGAATGATTGGCCGGCGAGGATCACGAACAGAACAAGCGCCGCCAGCTTGATGCCGACAAGAAAGAGATTCACCGTGGCGCTTTCGCGCGTGCCCACGATGAGCAGGATCGCGACGGCCGCGGAGATGACGATCGCGGGAAGGTCGACCAGGCCGCCGGACATCACTCCATGCAGAAGCGGCATGGGAACGGGCCAACCCGCGGCCTGGATGAACTCCGTTACATGCGCGGACCAGCCAACGGCCACGGCCGCTGCCGCCACGGTATATTCGAGGATCAGGCTCCAGCCCACGATCCAGGCGAGCAACTCACCCAATACGGCATAGCTGTAAGTGTAGGCGCTGCCCGCTGCCGGAATGACGGTGGCCATCTCGGCATAGCAAAGCGCGGCGCAGGCGCAGATCACACCGCAGAGAAGGAACGAGATGATGACCGCCGGTCCCGCGAGCCCGGCGCTGATGCCGGTGAGGGTGTAGATGCCGGTGCCGACGATGGCGCCGACGCCCATTGCGATCAAATGCCACCAGCTCAGGGTCGGCCGCAGCCGGGCGCTCGCCTCGACGGCGGCAAGCGCGTCCACGGATTTACGGCGATTCCAGAATGACATGCGATTCCCCTTCAACTGGCGCGACAAGCTAGGGGGGACCGCGCGCCGCTGCAAACCCTCAATGGCCGGAGAGTTCGCTCTTCGCTTCGTCCTTCGTGATCGGCCGATACTTGCTGCGCCAGAATTCTTCGGAATCTTTCACCGTGAGCACGGTCGTGCGCAAGTTTTGGATATCGGCCAGCGGATCCTTGGCGACGAACAGGATGTTGGCGCGCTTGCCGGCTTCCAGCGTGCCGAAATTCTTCTCCTGCGCGACGGTTTTCGCGCCGACAAGTGTCGCCGCGCGGATCGCTTCCATCGGCGTGAAGCCGGCGCTGTTCACCAGCAAGGCAATCTCATCGAAGACGGAGGGGAGCGGCTTGTCCCAATCGGAATCCGCATCGGTGCCGGTGGATATCTCGATTCCCGCCTGATGCGCGGCCTTGGTGATCCGCGCCGCAAGTTCGGTCTTGCAATAAGGCGGCAGCGATTTTGGGCCGGTCTCGTCCCACATCGCTTTATAAACATAGATCGTCGCGTCGAGAATCGTGTGGTGCGCCTTCATATCGGCGAACACCGGATCGAGAATTTTGGTGCCATTCGCGAATTGGGCATCATCGACCGGCGCGCGGTTGTGATATTCCGGCGGCATCGTCGCGCTGGCCTGATAGGCCAGCATGCAGGCATGGCTCATCACATCGACGCCGGCGTCCACATCGTCCATCGGCGTTGCGGGGAACACGGCGCCATGTGCCCACACCAGCATGTGCTGGCGATGCGCTTCTGCCGTAATGGACTTCACCAAATCGCCCGGCAGGTCAGCGTAGATCTTCAACGCCGTCGCGCCGGTGCCATGCGCCTGTGCAACGGCGATTTTCAGATCGGTGTCGGGCGTGATCGCCTGCATCCATGGCACAGCGCCCGGAACCGCGCCCTGCGCAGAGGCGACGGTGCGCGGGTCGTGGAAGAATTGCGGCCCCGCCATCAGCGCGGCGTAATAAATGTCGGGCCCTGCCATTTTGTGCAGCAGAGTTTGGCGCGCCAGAAACCCCAGCGCGCGCGTGTCACCCGCCATGTCGCGCACGGTGGTCACGCCGCTATAGATGAAACGGCGAAGCTGCGCCTGCTCGAATACCGGATCGGGATCGGTCGCGAGATGCACATGCGTGTCGATCAGGCCGGGCAGGGCATAGTCGCCATGCAGATCGACCACATGCGCCGTGGCGGCAAGCTTCGCGCCCAGCGTCTTGCGCCATTGCGAAGACGGAACGATCACGTCGATGCGGCCGTCCTTTGCGATGATCGCCATGCTGGGTTTCGCGGCAGCGCCTGTGCCGTCGATCACCGTCACATCGTTATAGACAACCGGCGGTTTGGCGGCGGGCGTTTGCGCGATTGCCGGAGCGGCAAGCAGGCAAGAGGCAAGCGCGATGCGACGCAACATGGAAATCCCCCAATTGGCACTTTGACGTGCCATGCTACACTTCCAGCAGGCAATCGGGAGTGTTTCCATGTCGCGGCCCAAGAACAAGGAATTCGAATTCGCCGGGATCAATCATCTCGCGCTCGTCTGCAAGGATATGGAGCGCACAGTGGAATTCTATTCCGGCGTTCTCGGCATGCCGTTGATCAAGACGATCGAGCTGCCGCGCGAAATGGGACAACACTTCTTCTTTGACGTCGGCAATGGCGATTGCATCGCCTTCTTTTGGTTCGCCAACGCGCCGGACGCGGCGCCGGGTGTTGCATCGGCCCAGAAAGGTCCGCTGCCGGGTCCCTCCGCGCATGGCTCGATGAACCACGTCGCGATCAACGTGCCGGCGGACAAGATCGACGAATATCACGACAAGCTTGTGGCGAAGGGTATCGAATGCACGAAGGTGGTGAGCCACGATGACTCGCCCATGCAGGCCAGTTTGGAGATCACGCCGACGACCTTCGTGCGCTCCATCTATTTCTACGATCCGGACGGCATCGCGCTGGAATTCGCGGCCTGGACGCGCGACCTGCCGCAAGACGGCGACGTGAAACATTCCGGGCGTAAGGCGCGCGCGCTGGAGGCGGCGGGTTAGAGCTTCCTTCATCACTCTAAAACTTGGCATCGCCCGCCTCATGCGTGCGACCCAATTTCCTTTTTTTCAAAAAAGCTAGGTTGCCCGGACAAGCCGGCAATGACAGCGGGTATTTGATAAGCAGCAGGCTTCGTTAGCGAACGGCGGCGTCCCAGTTCGCGGCAATATCTGCCAGCGTCGAATGCTTGCTGGCAAACATCCCCTTCGCCGTCTCACGCACGAACGTCTTATCCTTTTCTGTCGTGAGATATTCGACGGGCGACTTGCCGTCGATGCGCGCCAGCAGAAGAGCCGGAAGCAGCGCTGCGGTGCGTGCTTCAATATCGTCCGGCTCTTCCCACGTCACGTTTTCCAGATAAGCGTCTGGGGACCGATCAGGATATTCTTGGGACTGATATCGCCCTGCATCAGTGCGATGCGCGCCTTCGAAACCCCATCCGCCAAGGCACGGATGCGCGACGCCACATCGGCATGCGCCTTCGCGGTGTGCAGGAGATAAGGCTCCAGCCGCAAGGCATGAAATTGGGTGTCGTGCGCGAAGTCGTGCATCACGTCTTCGCGGTTTGCTGTTGCCGCATGGATATGCGCCAGCGTTTCGCCCACGCGCGCGGCGAAGGCGGCGTCGACATGGCCGGCCGCCAACTCGGCCTTCCAGAGCTTGTGCGTTTCGGGAGGCAGGTACTCCATGGCGAAGATGTGATGCGCGCGATCCTCGCCCAGCACTTCGGGCACAAGGCGCGGATCGAATTCGGCAACCTGTCGAAACCAGTCCGCTTCCGTCGATGCGCGCTCGGCCGGTGCGCGCCAATCCGCTTCTACGCGCAGACGCGGCAAGGCGCGCTTGATCACCATCTCGCGCCCATCGGCGATCTTCACACGCCACACGTCGCAGGAGACGCCGCCGGCCAGCGTTTGGGCGGAAAAGGTTTGTCCGTCCGCCAGCAAATTCATGCGGCGAAGCGCGGCGGCGATAGTCTCTTTGTCGTCTATGTTGGGTTCGACGCTCATCTGGCGCGATCATCGGCGGCACGCCAATATGCGGTGCATCGCGCGAGTCATCAATGCCGCAAATCTTCAATAACCCCAAAGACCTCTGTGCCGCGACCATGGCGGCGCTGGGATCGCGTGTGGTTCTGGCGCTGCCTTTGGGGCTGGGCAAGGCCAATGACATCGCCAACGCGATCTTCGCCCATGCTGCCGCGGACAAGACGATCGACCTCAAGATATTCACAGCTTTGACGCTTGAGAAACCGCGCTATTCCAACGAACTGGAAAAGCGGTTCCTGGCGCCGGTGATCGAAAGGCTGTTCGGCGGTTATCCCGAACTGGCCTATGCGCAAGCATTGCGGGCGGGAAAGCTGCCGCCGAACATCGAAGTCAATGAGTTCTTCTTTCTGGCGGGCCGCTGGCTGAGCAATCCGGTCGCGCAGCAGAATTACATCTCCGCCAATTACACCCACGCGCTACATTACATTCTCGGCATGAACGTGAACGTCGTCGCGCAGCTGGTGGCGAAACGCGGCGACCGCTACAGCCTCTCCTGCAACACCGACATCATGGTGGACTTGCTGAAGGCTCGCCGCAAAGGCCGCGCGAATTTCCTGTTCGTGGGGCAGGTGAGTTCGGAACTTCCGTTCATGCCGGGCGACGGCGAAATCTCCGCCGAAGAATTCCATGCAATCCTCGATGCGCCGGGATACGACTTCCCCCTCTTCGCGCCGCCGAAAGAGCCGATCGATCTTTGCGAATATGCCGCCGGTTTTCATGTCGCGCGAATGGTGCCGGATGGCGGCACCTTGCAGATCGGCATTGGGCAGGAAGGCGACGCAGCAGCGCATGCGCTGATCCTGCGCCAGCGCGAGAATGCGGCATTCCGCGAAACCATCCGCAAACTGGCGCCGGATGAAACCAACTCTGCGTTTCAGGAGCTGGCGCCGTTCTCCAGGGGGCTATACGCCTCCACCGAAATGTTCGTGGATTCCTTTCTCGCGTTGATGGCCGCGGGCGTGCTGAAACGGGACGTGGACGGCGTGCTTGTTCATGCCGGCTTTTTCCTCGGGCCAAAGAGCTTCTATCGCCGCCTGCGCGAGATGTCGCCGGAACAGCTTGCCAAAATCCAGATGACGGCGGTGTCGTTCACCAACCAGCTTTATGGCGACGAAGAGAAGAAGCGCGCCGCGCGCGTCGGCGCGCGCTTCGTCAACAGCGCAATGATGGCGACGCTGATGGGCGCGGTGATTTCAGATGGGCTGGAAGATGGCCGCGTGGTCAGCGGCGTCGGCGGGCAATACAATTTCGTCGAACAGGCTTTCGCATTGCCGGATGCGCGCGCGGTTATCATGCTGGGCGCGACCCGCACGGCTGGCGGCAAGACCACATCGAACATCCGCTGGGTTTATGGACATCAGACGATTCCGCGTCATCTGCGCGACATCATCGTCACCGAATATGGCGTGGCCGACCTGCGCGGCAGATCGGATCAGGATGTGATCGCGGCCATGCTTTGCATTGCGGATTCCCGTTACCAGCCGGAGCTGATGCAGGCCGCCAAGGATGCCGGTAAACTTCCGCGCGGTTATGAAATCCCCGCCGCGCATCGCGACAACACGCCGGAGAAAATCACGCGCTTGCTCAAACCGCTCGCGGATCGCGGATTGCTTCCGGCATTTCCATTCGGCAGCGATTTCACACCAACTGAGCAGCGGTTGCTGCCGGCGCTCAGCCTGCTGAAGGTTTCTTCGCGGTCGCAATTGGCCCGGCTGGCTTTGTCCGGCCTGTTCGCGGCGGATGTGCCCGGTGGTCATGATGCGTTGCGACGCATGGGTTTCGATAACCCCATGACGATTGCGGACAGGATTTACCGGCTTCTCCTGCGCGCGGCGCTGGCGCAGACTGTCGGCTAGCAGAAATCACAACGAGGAAACCGCCATGAAAGCCGCTGTCTATTATGAGAACGGTCCGCCATCCGTCCTGAAATATGAAGACGTGCCGGATGCGAAAGTGTTTCCCGGCGGCGTGCTCATTCGTGTCGAAGCCATCGCCATCGAAGGCGGGGACACGCTGAACCGTCTCGGCGGCGCGCTGATGAGCAAGCCACACGTCGTCGGCTATCAGGCGGCGGGCGAGATCGTCGAAGTGGGTGAAGGCGTCACCGGTCTGAAGGCCGGGCAGAAGGTCGTCACCACCAATGCCTATGGCTCGCATGCGGAATTGCGCGCGGTGCCCGCGCGTGTTGCGTGGCCTTTGCCGCCCGGCATGGATGTGAAGGAAGGCGCCGTCGTGCCCGTGCCGTTCGGCACGGCGGACGATTGCCTGTTCGAATTCGGTCATCTCAAGAAAGGCGAAACGGTTCTCATTCAGGCGGGCGCCGGTGGTGTCGGCGTGGCGGCGATCCAGCTTGCCAAGCGTGCCGGCGCGCGCGTGCTCGCCACCGCATCGAGCAATGAGCGGCTGGAGAAGCTCAAGCCGCTCGGCATGGATCACGGCATCAATTATAAAACCGAAGACGTGGTGCAGGCGGTGATGAAGATCACCGGCAGCGGCGTCGATGTGGTGGTCGATCCGGTGGGTTCGACGCTGCAGACATCCATCGCATGCCTTGGCTATCGCGGCCGCATTTCGCTGGTAGGGCAGGCGGGACGCGATCCGACGAAGGTCGATGTCTCCTCGCTCATGGCGGGCAACCGTTCGCTGACGGGCGTGTTCCTCGGCGCGGAGATCGCCACGGATCGCGCACACAACAACATCCAGCGGCTCATCAACGAAGTGGCGAAGGGCGAGTTGAAAGTCGTCATCGACAGGACTTTCCCGCTGAAGGACGCGGCGGCGGCGCATGAATATATCGAAAGCCGCAAAGCCGTCGGCCGCGTGCTGCTGATCCCCTGAGGAGTCTCGCGATGCGTTTTCCTGCTTTGGCGTTTGCCATGCTGCTGCTCGCCGTGCCCGCATCGGCGCAGGATGTGGCGCTGTCGCAATGGGTGCAGTTCGTGCCGGGCGGCGGGCAGGAAGCGCGCGTTGTCACCAGCGCGCCGGCATGTCCGGCGCTCACGTTGGATGGCGCAAGCGTCGCGATGGCGGAACGCGCGCCGCCCAACGCGAATTTTCCGGTGCGCCTATGCAGCCTCGTGATCCCACCGAAGGCAAAAGCCGTGTCGCTTGGCGGAACAGCGCTTCCGTTCGTCACCAAAACGCCGCAGCGCATCATGGTGTTCGGCGACACGGGTTGCCGCATCAAGGGCAAGGTCATTCAGGACTGCAACGACCCCAAGCAATGGCCTTTTCCGGAGATCGCGGCCCAGGCGGCGAAGCTGAAGCCGGATCTGGTGATCCATGTCGGCGATTATCTCTATCGCGAGTCCGCTTGTCCGGATGGCGACAAGCGCTGCGCCGGAACGCCATGGGGTGACAACTGGCCGGCGTGGAATGCGGACTTCTTCGCGCCCGCTGCGCCGCTATTGGCCGCGGCGCCATGGGTGGTCGTGCGCGGCAATCATGAGGATTGCGAACGCAGCGGCCCGGGCTGGCTGCGGCTGCTCGGTCCCAATCCGGTCAATCCTGTTGCCGGATGCACGGCGCACTTGCCGCTGTATACCGTGCCGCTGGGCGATGTGAATCTCGCTGTCATGGATGATGCCGACGCGCCGGACACCACGATCGACAGCGACCTGCGCACCGAATACGAAGCCGATTTCACCGCGCTCTCAAAGAGCAAAGCACCGCTCTGGCTGGTGACACACCGTCCCATCTGGGGCGCGGTCACGCTGTATGGTCTGAGCGTCGGCGGCAACCGCACGCTCATCGCCGCGCTCACCAATCCCGGCTGGCTCGGCAACACATCGCTGATGCTGGCCGGCCACATCCACACATTCGAGGCGCTGAACTATCGCGACCCGAAATTGCCGCCGCAACTGATCGCCGGTTTCGGGGGCGATGCGTTGGATGCAGCGCCGGCCGATCTCTCCGGCGTCAATCTCAGCGGAACGCGCGTGAAGGATGGCATCTCGCTCGGAGGCTTCGGCTTTCTGATGATGACGCATGAACATGGCGGCTGGCGGATCGACGTTCACAGGATGGATGGCTCGATTGAGAAAGTTTGCCGCTTCGCCAACCGCCGGATCGATTGTCCGAAGGGGTGACCCGGAGAGCGCTTTATTTTCAATCATCCCAATTTGTCATGGCTCGGCTGTCTGGGCATGACAGTTGAGGGGCTGAGAAAATAACGCGCTAGAACTTCACGCAGATCTTGCCGAAGTGACCGGCGGCCTGCATTGCGCGCAAGGCATCGGGCACCTGATCGAACGCGAAGGTCTGGTCGATCACCGGCTTGAGCTTCCAGCCGTCCATGGCCTTGGTCATGCTGGCAAACTGTTCGCGGCTGCCGACAGAGATGCCGACAAGCTTGGCGTTCTTTCCGAACAGCGCGGGAATGAAGATGTTGTTCACGAACCCGCCCAGCACGCCGATCACCACGATGCTGCCGCCGACGCGCACCGCTTCCAGCGACTTGCCGAGCGTGTTCTCGCCGCCGACCTCGACGACGACATCGGCGCCGCGGCCGCCCGTCAGTTCCAGCGCCTTCTTTCCCCATTCGGGCGTGGTCTTGTAGTTGATGAGATAATCCGCGCCGAGTTTCTTCGCGCGTTCCAGTTTCTCATCGCTGCTCGACGTCGCGATCACTTTCGCGCCGATGGCCTTGGCGAATTGCAGCGCGAAAATGGAAACACCGCCGGTGCCTTGCACCAATATCGTGCTCTTGGCGTCAATGGGCGCTTCCCAGGTGATGCCGCGCCATGCGGTAAGGCCGGCGCAGGGCAGGGTCGCCGCTTCCTCGAACGAAAGATAATCGGGAACTGCGATCACGCCCTCCGCATCCAGCAGCATCTTCTCCTGCAGGACGCCGGGCACCGATCCGCCGAGCGCGAGGTTGCGCGCTTCCGCCGTGACAGGCCCGTCGATCCAGCTTTGGAAGAAGGTCGGGCACACCCGGTCGCCAACCTTCACGCGGGTAACGCCCGCGCCAACCTGTTCGACCACGCCGGCGCCGTCTGAGAAGGGAATAAGGGGCAACGGTGCACCGCCCATCGTGACATGCAACAGGTCGCGATAGTTCAACGACGCGGCCTTCATGCCGACGACGATCTGGCCCGGCCCTGGTTTGGGGCCCGGCTTCTCGACAAGTTTCAGATTGTCGATCCCGACCGCATTCAGTTCCCACACAAGCATGGCGCACCTTTATCTCGTGACGTGCCGACGATAGCGCCTGACGCTGCGGACTGTGCAATAGTGGTCATGCCGAATTCCGGGGTGGGACATGGCTGGCCAGATCTTTGACGCAGCGGCAAACCAGAGCGCGGTGTGGGCCGTCATTCTGGGCGCGGTGCTGGCGACGGCGGGCGGTTTCGTCGCCACCCAGATGGAACGCTATGTCGAGCATCACCGCCGCGAGCGCAACGCGGCGCTGTTCTTCGGCGAATTGCTGACGACGCTGCAGATCATCCTTTATCACGCCCACAATGCGCATGGCCGCGGCGATCCGTTCGGACCGATCACGCTCAGGATGCTCAAATCCGCGCGCAAGGAGATCGACATCTACGATCGCAATCGCGAGACGCTATTCGATCTGCGCCACGGCGATTTGCGCGCGCGAATCCAGAATCTCATCATCCGCATCGCCATGCCGATCGAGGGCGTGTTCGACGCGACGAACGAGATCCAGCGCTGCCAGGATCAGTTACGCGACGCCGGTGCTATTCCGCGTCCCGATCTTGAAGAGCGCGTGGAATCGCTCCGGCAGCAGCGCGACAGCGGTTATGAATTCATCATGGAGACGGTGGAAGTTCTGCCCAAGATTATCGGCGATCTGGAACCTTTGGCGCATCAGAGCTTCCGCAAGCTCGGCGAAATCGGGCGCAATATCTGAGCGGGTTGCCCGCGCGCGAGGGGTGCCATAAGAACCGCCCCCGATGGCCGCCCCTCTTCTGACCCTGCAGAACATCAAGCTTCGCTTCGGCAACACGCAGTTGCTGGATGGCGCGGAGCTGTCCGTGAGCGCGGGCGAGCGACTATGTCTCGTGGGCCGCAACGGTTCGGGCAAATCCACCTTGCTCAAGATCGCCGCCGGCCTGATCGAGCCGGATCACGGCACGCGTTTCGCGCAGCCGGGCGCCGTGATCCGTTACCTGCCGCAGGAACCGAACCTCGCGGGCTTCGCCACGACGCGCGACTATGTCGAGGCGGGACTGGGCGAAGGTTACGACTCCAATCGCACCTACTATCTTCTCGGCAAGCTGGGCCTCTCGGGCGACGAAGACCCGGCGCATCTGTCCGGCGGCGAAGCCCGGCGCACGGCGCTGGCGCATGCCCTGGCGCCGGAGCCGGATATTCTTCTGCTGGACGAACCCACCAACCATCTCGATCTTCCCGCCATCGAATGGCTGGAAGGCGAACTGCAAGCGCAGCGCGGCGCGCTGGTGCTCATCAGCCATGACCGGCGCTTCCTCGAAGACCTGTCGCGCGCGACGGTGTGGCTGGATCGCGGCGAGACGCGGCGGCTCGAACAGAGTTTCGCGCATTTCGAAAACTGGCGCGACGCGGCGCTCGAGCAGGAAGAGATCGAACGCCACAAGCTCGACCGCAAGATCGCGATGGAAGAAGACTGGGTGCGCTATGGCGTGAGCGGCCGGCGCAAGCGCAACGTCAAGCGCATGGCCGATCTGCGCGCGCTGCGACAGGGCCGCCGCGAACAATTGCGCGTCGCGGGGCAAGTGAGCCTTACCGTCAGCGAAGCCGAAGGCGGCGGCACACGGGTGATCGACGCGAAAGGGATTTCCAAATCCTTCGGCGAACGATTGATCGTCGGCAATTTTTCCGTGCGCATCCATCGCGGCAATCGCGTGGGTATCGTCGGCGCGAACGGCGCGGGCAAGACGACCTTGCTCAACATGCTCATCGGCAAACTGAAGCCCGACACGGGCAATGTGAAGATCGGGACCAATGTGGTGATGGCGGCGCTGGACCAGAACCGCGTGACCTTGGAGCCGGAAACCATGGTCAGCGCCGTACTGACCGGCGGCAGCGGCGACACTGTGTTCGTCGGCGGCGAGCCGCGCCATGTGACGAGCTATTTGAAAGATTTTCTCTTCACGCCCGCGCAGGCGCGCTCGCCGGTGAAGGTGTTGTCCGGCGGCGAACGCGCGCGGTTGTTGCTGGCCCGCGTGCTGGCCGCGCCATCGAACCTGCTGGTGCTGGACGAGCCCACCAACGATCTGGATCTGGAAACGCTCGATCTTCTGGAAGAGATGATCGCGAATTATCCGGGCACGGTTCTGGTGGTGAGCCATGACCGCGATTTTCTCGACCGCGTTGCGACGAGTGTGTTGATGGCCGAAGGCGAGGGCCGGTTCGCCGAATATGCCGGCGGTTACAGCGACATGGTCGCGCAACGCGGCGAAGGCATGGAAGCGCGGCAGGTTTCGAAGCCGAAAGCGGAGAAATCCGCACCGAAGCCGCGCATGAAATCCGAGGCGCCCGCGACGAAGTTGACCTTCAAGGACAAGCACGCGCTAGAGACGCTTCCCGCGCGGATGACCGCGCTGGAAAAGGAAATCGGCGCCCTCCATGCGGTGTTGGCCGACAGCGCGCTTTATTCGCGCGATCCCAAGAAGTTTGCGGACGCTTCCGCGAAACTGGAAAAGGCGCAGACCGAATTGTCGGCTTCCGAAGAGCGCTGGCTGGAGTTGGAGATGCTACGGGAAGAGTTGGAGCGCTAATCACCTCCCCCTTGTGGGGAGGTTGGAGAGCGAAGCGATCCGGGCGGGGGGACGAGCGTGGGGCGCGGGTCCCCCCCACCCGAAAAATTCTTCGCTGCACTACGAATTTTATCGACCTCCCCACAAGGGGGAGGTGATCGGAAGCTCAAGCGGCGAGCTTGAAGTTCTCGGTGGACCACAAATCCGTCAACGCGATCTCCACTTCCCTCGCACTCGTCATCTGGCACAACCGCGCGCGTGCGGCGCGGCGCTCTTCAGCGCTATCGGGGCGCGGCGCGTTTTCGATGTACCAGCCCAGATGCTTGCGGAAGATTTTGAGTCCGTGCTTCTCGCCATAGAAGCTCAAGCTATCGCGCAGATGATCGAGCGCGATGGCGAGGCGGTCTTCCAGTGACGGTTCTTCCATGACGCCGCCATCGAGCGCGCGTTCGATGGAGGATGCGATCCATGGCTTTCCGTAAGCGCCGCGTCCGATCATCACCGCATCTGCGCCCGATTGCGCCAGCGCCGCGCGCGCGGTCGCCGCATCCACGATATCGCCATTGACGATCACCGGAATGGACACGGCGGCTTTCACATCCGCCACGGCGCGCCAGTCGGCGATGCCTTTGTAGAACTGGCAGCGCGTGCGGCCATGCACCGTGATAGCCTTCACGCCCGCGCGTTCGGCCATTGCGGCGATCTCGGGTGCGTTGCGGCTGCCGTCATCCCAGCCGAGGCGCATTTTCAACGTCACTGGACGCGATGTTGCGTTCACCGCCGCTTCGATCAGGCGCAACGCAAGCTCGGGATCGCGCATCAGTGCCGATCCGGACAGCACACCCGTCACTTCTTTGGCGGGACAACCCATGTTGAAGTCGATGATGTCGGCGCCCGCTTGCTCTGCCAGCTTTGCGCCAGCCGCGATCCAATGCGGCTCGCGGCCGACAAGCTGGATCACCATCAACGGCAACCCGTCGCCCACCGCCGCGCGGCGCACGACATCCGGCCGCCCGCGCGCGAAGGCATCGCAGGCGACCATCTCCGTTGCGACGTAGGCGGCGCCCTGTTTGGACGCCGCCCGCCGGAAGGGAAGATCGGAGACGCCCGTCATCGGCGCGGTCAGAACGCGACCGGGGATATGAACGCCGCCGATGACGAGGCCTTGATTCATTTTACGGCTGCGGCGGAGGTGTCGGCTGGACGGAAACCAGCGTCATGTCGAACACCAGCGTCTGGTTCGGGCCGATGGCGCTGCCGGCGCCTTGCGCGCCGTAGCCCAACTCGGCGGGGATCACGAGCTGCCACTCATCGCCTTCATGCATCATGCGCAGCGCTTCGACCCAGCCGGGGATCAAGCGGCCTGCGGGGAAGGTTGCGGTCTGGCCCGGCTGTGTCTGGTCGAAGACCTTGCCGTCGATGGTCCAGCCTTTGTAGGTGACGGTCACGTTGTCCGCGCCGCTGGTTACGCCTTTGCCGCTGCCACTCTTGATGATGCGGTACTGCAAGCCGTCGGCGGTGGTCTTCACGCCTTCCTTGGCTTTGTTGTCCGCGAGGAATTTCGCGTTGGAGGCGGCGCTTTGATCGTAGGACATGGTCGATTGCTCTTTCTTCTGGCCGCAACCCGCAAGCGAGAGCGTGGCGGCAAGGGCGAGGATGAAAACTGGAAAACCGAGTCGCAGCATGGGGGACCCCGAAGGATTGCCGGGAAGCCATGGACCGGGACGCCGCCAAAATCCAGCCAATCCTTGGGCAAGAGGTGATTCTAGAACTGACATATTGTCATTTCTGATTGGATAGGTAATGCTTTCGGAAAATACAGGGTGAAGCGCATGGCCGTGGAACATGTCGACGTCATTGTTGTGGGCGCGGGCCTTTCGGGCATCGGCGCGGGCTATCACCTGCAGACCGAAGCGCCGCAGAAAACGTATCTGATCCTCGAAGGCCGCGACGCGATCGGCGGCACATGGGATCTGTTTCGCTATCCGGGCATTCGCTCGGACAGCGACATGTTCACGCTCGGCTACAATTTCAAACCATGGGGCGAAGCGAAGGCGATCGCCGACGGTCCGTCGATTCGCAAATATGTGCGCCAGACGGCGTCCGAGAACGGCATCGACAAGAAGATCCGCTTCTCGCACATGGTCAAACGCGCATCGTGGGATAGCGCGACCGCGCGCTGGACGGTGGAGGCCGAACGCGGCGAGAGCAAAGAACTCGTCCGCTTCACCTGCAATTTCCTTTTCATGTGCAGCGGCTACTACTCCTACAAAGGCGGCTACGATCCAGGTTTTGCGGGCCGCGAGGACTTCAAGGGCCAGATCGTTCATCCGCAGCAATGGCCGGAAGATCTGGACTATAAGAACAAGAAGGTTGTGGTCATCGGCAGCGGAGCGACCGCCGTTACCGTCCGCTCGCCGACCTATATGGTGTCGCGCCCTGCGGAAGACGCTTCGGCGAACTGGCTGCGCGCGCATCTGCCGTCGATGCTTGCCTATCAGCTGATCCGCTGGCGGAACGTCCTGTTCGGCATGTATTTCTTCAACAAGTCCCGCAAAAGCCCCAAGCAGGTGAAGCACTACCTGATCGACCTGGTGAAAAAGGAACTGCCGCCGGACTACGATGTGAAGACGCATTTCACGCCGAATTATAATCCATGGGATCAGCGTCTCTGCCTGGTGCCGGACAGCGATTTCTTCCAGGCGATCAAGAACCAGAAGGCGTCCGTCGTCACCGACACGATCGACCGCTTCACGCCAACAGGCATCAAGCTTTCCTCCGGCAAGGAACTGGAAGCCGACATCATCGTCACGGCGACGGGCCTCGCGCTCGAATTGCTCGGCGGATTGCAGGTCACCGTGGACGGGCAGCCGCGCAATCTCTCCAAGTCCATGAGCTACAAGGGCATGATGTACAGCGATGTGCCGAACCTGGCCTCGGCCTTCGGCTACACCAACGCGTCGTGGACGCTGAAATGCGATCTGACCTGCGAATATGTCACGCGCCTGCTCAACTACATGGACCGCAAAGGCACGCCCATCGCCACGCCGAAGGGCGATCCATCCGTTGAGGAAGCGCCGTGGCTCGATTTTTCGTCGGGCTATGTGCAGCGCGCGAAAGACATCTTGCCGAGGCAGGGCACGAAGAATCCGTGGAAGCTCTATCAGAACTACGCGCTCGATCTGGTCACGCTGCGCTTCGGCAAAGTGGACGACGGCACGCTGATATTCTCCAAGCCACACGCCGTGGCACCGGCAAACGCGGACCGCCCCGCCATGGCGGCGGAATAGCCTTCGCAGGAAGCGCCTGAAACGGCTTGCCCGGCGGCCCCCAAGGCTATATTCCCCGCACCGCCCGGCTTAACTTGGGCAGACGGACAGGTGGCCGAGTGGTTTAAGGCGCACGCCTGGAAAGTGTGTAACGGTTAATAGCCGTTCGAGGGTTCGAATCCCTCCCTGTCCGCCAGTACTTCAAAAAACAAAAGCGATTTTAAGCGCTTACGAGATAAGTTGGCTAACTCGGGCTGCGGTTAGCCAACCCAATGTTCTAATCGCGTTCGCATTGGCTGGAATAGAGCGAGCCTGGCGCGTATCGACGATATTGCTAGCTTAATCTCAGGATCAAAAGATCGCCGAAGCTGAACTTCCACGCCTCACCGGAGAACATCCGGATCGTCACGGAATGGTTGAGGCTGAGAAGATCCTGGATGTCGTAGTGGCCGATAACGCCGCCACCCAGCGCGAACAGGTTGTAGATAATGAGCGGAATAATCAGCAGCGGAAAAAGGCGAAACATCGTTGAACTCCCCCGGTGAACCCAATACCTGACCAGCCTTGTATCATATTGGGGCGGAAAAGGGGCGTGGGGGCGACGGCGGTGTGGCCGCTATGGTTAAGCACGCTCCGGCACCCGCGGAACCGAAAACGCCATAGGGATTCGGCGGATTCCAAGGTGCGGAACCGCGCAGAGTATCGTCAAATCTCTTTCGGCTCGACCGCGCCTTTGAAGCGGTGCTGCAGCCAGCGCACGCCAAACGTGTCGAAGAAGCCGACGAGCGCGCGCTGGAAGTTCTTGTATTTGGAAGCGCCATGCGCGCGAGCGCGATGCTCGACATTGACGAACAGCACCTTGTAGCCCTCGCGCTGCATCAGCGCGATCGAGAAGCGGTGCATGTTGTCGAAGTAGGGAAGAGCAAGGAACGCTTCGCGCCGGAAAACCTTCAACCCGCAGCCCGAATCCGTCGCGCCGTCATGCAGCATCGCGTTGCGGAACCAGTTGGCGAAGCCCGAAGCGTAGCGCTTGTTCGCCTGGTCCTTGCGGTGCTGGCGAACGCCCGACACCATGCCGACATGCTCGCTTTGCGGCGCTTCGCGAAGGGTGTGCAGCATCTTCGGAATGTCGGCGGGATCGTTCTGCCCATCGCCGTCCAAGGTTGCAACGATTTCACCTCTGGCGGCGCGAACGCCGGTGCGAACGGCGCGGCTTTGTCCGATATTGCGGCCGTGGGTGATGACGCGCAGCGAAGGGACTTCCGCCTTGAGGGCTTTCAGAACCTGTGCGGTATCATCCTGCGAGCCGTCATCGACGAAAATGATTTCGGCCTCGGTGCCGACCGCGCGCAGAATTTCCAGCGCCAGCGGCGCGACGTTCTGGGCCTCGTCCTTGACGGGCACAACAACGGAAAGCGTGACCGTCATGGCGAGGTTCCGTTCGATCCCTGGGTGCAATAAAGTGGTTCGGGCACAGTCCGCTTCCTGATGAAACAGGTTGAACGAAAACATGCGGCCGCGCGCGGCGCGGGCCTTATACAGGCTCGCACCCTCGGGAAACAGGCCTGTGCCAATGCGGCGCACCCCGGCATTCCCGCCTGGCGTCGCCCATGTCAGGTTCCAGAGGCGGAAGCGGGCTAATATCCACGCTGCGCGGCTCGGCAAGCCAAGTGTCATCCGTTAACAATCCCCGCCATTCGGCGGGTTTCTTTCAAGAGGCGTTCCACATGGGTGAGGCGGTGGCGGAGAAAAGCGCAAGCTCCCCAATTCTGGCGTTGCTGGCGCGCTGGCCGGTGGCGGTGCTGTTCCTGCTTTGCGTGATCGCCTGGGTGCCCGGTTTTTTCACCTTGCCGCCGCTCGATCGCGACGAGAGCCGTTTCGCGCAAGCCTCCAAGCAGATGATCGAGACCGATAACTATGTCGACATCCGCTACAGCGTCGGTCCGCGCTACAAGAAGCCGGTGGGCATTTACTGGATGCAGGCCGCGTCGACGCTGGCCTTCAGCGAGCCTCCCTACAATCAGATTTGGACGTACCGCCTGCCGTCGCTGATCGGCGGTTTCATCGCGGTGCTGCTGGCCTATTGGTGCGCACGCGCATTGGCCCCTCCCGAGACCGCGCTGATAGCGGCCGCGTTGATAGGCTTTACGGTCGGCCTCACGGCGGAAACACGCATCGCGAAAACCGATGCGGTGCTGCTGGCCACGGTGCTGGGATCGCAAGCGTTGCTTTTGCGGGCCTATCTCGCGGCGCGGCTGGAGCGAACGCCGCCCAGCCTTTGGGTGGCATTGGGGGGATGGGCGGCCTTCGCCTTCGGTGTCCTCATCAAGGGACCGATCATTGTTGCGGTTCTGGCCGTCACCATCATTGCGATCTCTCTATGGGACCGCGATTGGAAATGGTTGAAGACAATTCACTGGGGCTGGGGACTGCTGCTCACAGCGGTGATCGTTCTGCCATGGGGGCTGGCCATCGCCTTCGCGACGCATGGCGAATTCTATGAACAGGCGCTGGGCCATGACTTCGCGGCGAAAATTCTGGGCGGGCAGGAAACCCATGGCGCGCCGCCCGGCTATTATCTGCTGCTCGCAAGCGTGACCTTGTGGCCTGCCACCTTGTTCGCGCTGCCGGGGGTAGGCAGCGGCATCGCTCTGCGCCGCGATCCGGTGATCCGTTATCTGCTCGCATGGGCAGGCGCGGCATGGCTGATGTTTGAGATCGTGCCGACCAAGCTTCCGCACTACATCCTGCCGGCATATCCAGCCGTGGCGTTCCTCGGCGCGCTTTGGGCGATGCGTGCAAAATCGCCGGACGAGCCGACCTGGGAGAAAGTGCTGCGCTATCTGGCGGCCCTGCAATTCGCGCTCGGCGTCGCCGCTTTCACCATCGTGCCCATCCTTGCGCCGAAATATTTCGGCGAAGGCATCGACCCATGGCTTGTGGCGGGTGCCTGCATCGGCGGCGCGCTCGGGCTTTCCGCCGTCGTTTTGTTCGTGGTGCACCGGACGATGCTCGCGTCGCTCTTCGCGGTCGTGGCGGCGGTCATCTTCTATCCACTGATTGGCTGGGGCGTTGCGCCGAAGGTCGATCAGATCTGGATGAGCCCCAAAGCGGCGGCGCTCGTCGCCAAATACAAGGAGCCGGACGATCCGCCGGTCGTGCTTGGCGGTTATGTGGAGCCGAGTCTCGTCTTCCTGCTGGGTACCGACACCCAGATCCAGAACGGCACGCGCGCGGCGAATGTCGCAGCGCAGCAGGGCGGGCTGGCGCTGATCGAGGACCATGAAAAGACCAAGTTCCTCACCCGGCTCGGCCAGCTCGATGCGCTGGCGAAACCGGTGAGCGGCGTGTCCGGCTTCAACTACTCGCGTGGCCGGCGCGAGCACATCACCGTTTACCGGGTAACCCCCACGCAACAAATCATGGAGCCGCCGTCGGAATGAGTGCCGAAGACCGCCGCTATTTCCACATCGCGCTCGCCATCATCGCCGCGATAACCGCCATCCGTGTGGCGGTCCTGGTGCTGTCGCCGCTCGATCTCTACCCGGATGAAGCCCAATACTGGTGGTGGTCGCAAAATCCGGATTGGGGCTACTTCTCCAAGCCGCCGATGATCGGCTGGGTCATCTGGCTGACGACGGCGTTCTTCGGGGATGCCGAGTGGGCCATTCGCATCGGATCGCCTTTGCTGCATGCCGTGACCTCGCTGCTGCTGTTCGGCATCGCGCGGCGCAGCTTCGATGCGCGGATCGGCATGCTGACCGCGCTGGCCTATCTGACCACGCCGGGCGCGTCCTATTCCTCGGGGTTGATATCGACCGATGTGCCGTTGCTGTTTTTTTGGGCAACCGCGCTCTATGCCTTCCTGCGCGCGATGGACGATCCGCGCTGGCGCTGGGCCATCCTCGCCGGCATCGCCTTCGGCCTCGGCCTCGAAGCCAAATATGCGATGTTCTATTTCCTGCTGTGTGCGGGCTTCGCGGCGCTGTTCTCGCCCAAGGCCCGCAAGGTCGTTCTGAGCGGGCGCGGCGTCGCCATTCTGGTGATTGGCCTGTTGCTGCTGCTGCCCAATGTGCTGTGGAACGCCGCGCGTCACTTCCCGACGGTGGCGCATACCGAGCACAACGCCGATTGGGGCAGCGCCCATTTCAGCCTGGGCGAGACCGCGTCGTTCATCGGCGGACAGTTCGGGGTGTTCGGGCCGTTCCTGATGATCGGCCTGCTGTTGATGTTCTGGCGCTTGATGCGCGGCCCGGAACGTCCACAGGCCAGTCTTGTTCTTGCCGCGTTCTGCGCACCGCCACTGATCCTCATCATCTTCCAGTCGTTCATCTCCGAAGCCAATGCCAATTGGGCGGCCACGGCTTATGTGGCAGCGGCGCCGCTTGCTGTCGCCGCGCTGGTAGGGCTGTGGAATTCCCGCGTTCTATGGGCGTCCTTTGCGCTTGATGGCGCGGTCATGGTGGTGCTCTGGCTGATCCTGCTGTCGCCGTCCTTCGCCGATGGCATCGGGTTGGGCAATGCCTTCAAGCGGATGGAAGGCTGGAGAGAGTTGGGAAGCGCTGTGGCCGATGAGGCACAGGCAGGACATTACGCCATCATCTCGACCTCGAACCGCAGCATCATGGCCGAGTTGCTCTACTACGCGGTGCCGCGCGCTGCGTTCGTTCGCGTGTGGGACAAGGACCTGCACGACGACGACCATTTCCAGATGACGTTGCGGCTGACAGCCCCCGCGCATCGGGTGTTGATGGCTGTCTCGCCTCAGGAGGCGCAGATGGTTCTGAACACCTTCGATTCGCATACGCTCGCGAACACCATCACGGTCCCCATCGGCGGACGGCATATTCGCGTGACGCAGCTTTACGATGTGCGCGATTATCGTGGTCCACAGACTTCGCGATGATGCGTGCGAGTCAGTCCTGAATCACTTTTCGATAGTGGCAAAAGCGAATCATCGCGTGTGAGTCGCTTCCATGCGCAAAGCTTCGCGAATGATCGCGCGCCTGTTCGCCGTTTCGTCTTGCGACGAGCAACATTCGCGGAAATTTAGAACGCACCGCATGTGCGCATGTTATGCCGTCTTTACTTGAATAAACTTCAATAATGCATCCCTTTTACTTGGATGTTTTATTGGAGAAATGGGGTGCGAATTCCAGTATTCGACCGCCTACACTTGACAAGACGATTAACGGGCTAAATATCGCGCTGTATAGCTTCACCGGTTGAGATCGCTGGGATCTTCGAGGTGTTCGCAGGAGCGTTACGAGACCTCAATGAGTCTCCAACTGTTGCGGGGGCAAACCGCCAAGTCCCCGTTGCGAGCCGGCCAAGAGAAGCCAGCAGCCAGTACCGTCCTCCAAAGCCAGAATGCGAAGCAGTTGAGCCGGATCGGCCAGACGAAAGCCAAGCCGCGCCTGAGCTTTCCCGTGGGCGAAGAGACCCGCGCTTTCTATCGCCGCTTCTATCCGGGTACGACCACGGCCGAATGGAACGACTGGCACTGGCAATTTCAGGCCCGCATCCGCAGCGCCGCCGACCTGGAGAAGGTCTTTATATTGTCGGACGAGGAGCGCGCCGCCGCGACCCGCCACAAAGGACCGCTGCCGGTCGGCATCACCCCTTACTATGCGAGCTTGATGGGCCGCGAGGACCCGAACGAACCCCTCCGCCGCACCCACGTCATCTCCACCAAGGAAGATATCGTCCTTCCGGGTGAATCGATCGACCCCTTGGCCGAGGATCACGACACCGCGGCCCCGGGCATCGTTCATCGCTATCCGGACCGGGTCCTGTTCCTGACGACGGGTACCTGCTCGACCTATTGCCGCTACTGCACCCGCGCCCGCGCGGTCGGCAATCCGGGCGGCGAATACCAGTTCTCGCCGAAGCAATGGGAACAGGCGCTGGCCTATCTGGAAGAGCATACCGAGGTCCGCGACGTGCTGATGTCGGGCGGCGACCCGTTCTCCATCGCCGATGAGAAGCTCGATTACCTGCTCACCCGCCTGCGCAAGATGAAGCATATCGAGTTCCTGCGCTTCGGGACCAAAATCCCGATGGTGCTGCCCCAGCGCATCACCAAGGACTTCGTGAAGATGCTGAAGAAGCATCATCCGCTGTTCCTGAGCATTCACGCCTTATTACCTTTATCAACCAGACCCGGTGAAAGGCTCCGGCCACTTCCGCACCAATGTGGAGAAGGGGCTGGAGATCATCGAAGGCCTGCGTGGTTTCACCACCGGCTATGCCACCCCGATTTTCGCGGTGGATGCGCCGGGTGGTGGCGGCAAGATCCAGCTTGCACCCGATTGCATCGTCGGTCGCGACGGGGACAACCTTTTGCTGCGCAATTTCGAGGGTGTGGTTTACTCCTATCCCGATCCCGGCGGCACGCTGGGCGCTGACAAGCGCAAGCCGAAGCACAAACTCGCGGCAGAATGATGCGTATCGGCGTTTGCTACGACCTCAAATCCGACTACCTCGCGCAAGGCTATAGCGAGGAGGAGACGGCGGAGTTCGACGCCGAAGTCACCATCGATGCCATCTGCGATGCGCTGGCCTATCAGGGATGGCAACCGGTCAAGATTGGCGGCATCAAGAAGCTGGCCGAGGCATTGGTTGCGGGCGAGCGCTGGGATGCCGTGTTCAATTTCTGCGAAGGCATGTACGGGCTGGCGCGCGAGGCGCAGGTGCCCACGCTGCTCGACGCCTATCAAATCCCTTATGTGTTTTCGGACGCGCTCACGATGGCGCTGACGCTCGATAAGGCGATGACCAAACATGTCGTGCGCAGCCAGGGCGTGCCGACGGCCGAATTCGCGTTGATCGAGAAGGTTGCGGACATCGCGAAGATCGATCTGCCATTCCCGCTGTTCCTCAAGCCCGTGGCCGAAGGATCGGGCAAGGGCGTCAACGCGAAGTCCAAGGTCAACGACAAGAAAGCGTTGGCCGCCACCGCGAAGGACTTGCTGCGCAAATTCCACCAGCCCGTTCTGGTCGAGACGTTCCTGTCGGGCCGGGAGTTCACCGTCGGCATCACCGGTACCGGTGAAGACGCCAAGGTGCTTGGCGTGACCGAGATCGTTCCGCTCGCGGGCTGGGTAGGCGACGGCTATGGTCTCGAAAACAAGAGCGAAGGCTGGGAAGAGCGCGTCACCATCGAGCGCGTGACGCATCTGCCCGAAGCAAAACATGCGGCCGACGTGGCTTTGGCCGCATGGCGTGCATTGCGCTGCCGTGATGGTGGCCGCATCGACATCCGTTGCGACGGCAAAGGCAAGCCGCATTTCATCGAAGTGAATCCGATCGCCGGCATGCGGCCGGAGCATTCCGATCTCTGCTTGATCGCGAATTATGAGGGCGTGCCTTATGCACAGCTCATCAAACGAATCATGGATTCATTTCTGAAACGTCATCCGGCTCTTGCGCCGCGCCGCCGAGTCGCGGCTTAATAAATGCATGCGCGTTCTTGTTCTGCATCTCGACGCCGATTCGCAGGCGCCGCCGGAAATCGAGGATTCAATCCTCACTGCGAAACAAATCGGCGAGACGCTTACCAAACGGGGCCACTTCGTTCAGCTGGCGCCGTTTGAGGCGAACTACGAAAAATTTGTCGAGGAAGTGTCCAAGGTCAAGCCGGACATCGTCTTCAACATGGTCGAACATGCGCTGGGCCAGGATCAACTTTCCGCCGTGGCGCCCGCTTATCTGGAGCAGATGGGGCTTCGCTATACGGGCGGCGGCCCGGCTTCCATCGTGGCGACCTGCGATAAGCCCTTTGCCAAGGAGATCATGCGCGCGGCCGGATTGCCGACGCCCGATTGGTCTGTCGGCCCGCACTGGAAGGGCCTCGACCCCCACCGCAAGTACATCGTGAAGTCCTCGACGGAAGATGCGTCGCTTGGGCTGGACGATGGCGCTGTGGTGATGGGCTCGGACGTGCCGCTCCGCGCCAAGAAATGTTTCGAGGAATATGGCGGGCGCTGGTTCGCCGAGGAATACGTCGAAGGCCGGGAGTTCAACATCTCGGTCATCGAGGACGGTAAGAATTTACGGGTTCTGCCGCTGGCGGAAATCCAGTTCATCGACTGGAACCCGGCCAAGCCGCGCATCGTGGGCTATGCCTGCAAATGGGACGACAGCAGCGAAGAGAGCAAGCAGTCGGCCCGCGTGTTCGGATTCGAGAACGAAGATCCCAAGCTTGCCGCCGAGCTTTCGCGCCTGACCCGCGAGGCTTTCACACTGTTCGGCAATCGCGGCTTCGCGCGCATCGATTTCCGCGTAGACGAGCAGGGCAATCCGCTGATCCTCGAGGTCAATCCCAACCCGTCGCTGGATGTGGATGCGGGCTTCGCCGCGGCCTGTGCCCAGGCCGGCTATGACTACGGCAACGCGCTCGAAAAGATCATCGCCGCAGCCCTGCAGTGATCGCGCTTTCACGGGAATATGTGTCCGTCTTCGGCAGGCCGGTCATCCGCGCCGTCGACCCGGCCATCTTCAGCTACCGCTATTTCACGCATTGCATGGCCTGCAGCTTCTGCAAGGATCAGTGCTGCTCCTACGGCGTGGATATCGATGTGGAGAACGTGGCGCGCATCGAGGCGCTGGGGCCGGATTTCGACGCCCATGTCGGCGTTCCGCGTTCCAAGTGGTTCACCAAACAGACCTGGAAGGACGAGGAGTTCCCCGGCGGAGCCCAGGCGCGCACGCGGGTGAAGGACGGGGCCTGCGTGTTTCTCGACCGCAAGCAGCGCGGCTGCAAGATCCATAGCTACTGCCTCGACAAAGGCATCGACTATCACACGCTCAAGCCGCTGGTCAGCATCCTGTTTCCGCTGACCTTCGAAGGCGGCGTTCTGGTCGCGTCCGGCGAGTTGGAAGACAAGTCGCTGATCTGCGTGGATCAGGGCCCATCCGTCTATGACGGCCTGCGCGGCGAGCTCGCCTATTATTTCGGCGAGGACTTCGTGACCGAGCTGGATACGATCCGCTTACGAAGCTGACAGCGAGGAATCGCTCACCGACGCGATGATCCGGTGATGCTTGCGTTCGCGCCAGGCGATGAACAGCCCCGCCACGATCACCACCACGGAGCCAATGATCACCATATGCTCGGGAATTTCCCCGAACACGAAGTAGCCCAGAAGCACTGCCCACACCATGCCCAGATAGTCGAACGGTGCGAGCAAGGACGGTTCGGCGTAACGGTAGCTGTACGTCATCGCCATCTGCCCCAAGCCGCCCAGCAGGCCGCAGATCGTCAGCAGCGCGATCTGTTCAAGCGAGAGCGGCACGAACCACAAGAGCATCGAGACGAGCCCGACCAGAGAACCGACGCTCATGAAGTAGAACACGATGGCTTCGCTCGTCTCGGTGCTGCTCATCTGGCGGATATAAACGACGACGAAGGCGGAGAAGAAAGCGCCGCCCATGGCCATCGCCGTGCCGGAGGAGAATCCGGACGTCGCGATATGGGTGAGGCCGCCATGTGGCTCCAGCATCAACAGGATGCCCACGAACCCCATGACCACCGCGAAGCCGCGATAAGGCCCCACGCGCTCGCGAAGCATCAGCGCGGCAAGGATGACGGCGAAGATCGGCGCGACGAAGCTGAAGGCGGTGACGTCCGCCAGCTGAAGCCGCTGCACGGCGCCGAAGTTCAGGAACATCGATGCCACGCCCGCGGCAGAACGGACGATATGCCAGCTGGGCCGCGCCGTGCGGATCACATGCGCCGGCCCGATGGTGAAGGCCGAGAGGGCGAAGAGCGGGATCAGCGCAAAGAAACAGCGAAAGAAAATCACCTCGCCGATCGGCACATCGCCCGAAAGCTTGATGACCGCGTACATCAGCGAAAAGAAAAAGGTCGCGGTCAGCTTCAGGACGATGCCGCGATAGGCGTGATGGACGATGCCTACAGCCATCCGCGGCGCTTGAACCAGAAATAGGGCACGATGCCGGACACGATCATCAGCAGGAGCGACAAAGCATAGCCGTAGAACCAGTCGAGCTCCGGCATGAATTTGAAATTCATGCCGTAGATCGAAGCGATCAGCGTGGGCGGCAGGAAAACCATCGCCGCCACCGACATGATCTTGATGATGTTGTTCTGCTCGTTGTTGATGAGGCCCAGCGTCCCATCCTGCAGGTAGGACAGCTTGCCCGCGATGAAGGACGAATGGTCCTGCAGCGATTGCACGTCGCGGGTCAGGGTCTTGATGTGCGCCTTCACATCCTTGTTCGCCTTGCCTTCCACCGCCTGGCTGAGGAAGGTCAGCACGCGGCCGATGCTGAGAAGGCTTTCGCGCATCTTCGATGTCGCGCCGTGCTTCATGCCGAGGCGGCCGAGCACGCCCTGGAAGTCCTTCGCGCCGATGGGTTTCTTGGCTTCGGGGTTGAAGATTTCATGGTTGATCGCTTCGACGTCGTTGCCGATGCGCTCCAGCACATCCGCCATGCGGTCGATGATGGTATCGACAAGGCCCAGCAGCACGCTTTCCGCCTTGTTGGCGTAATGCGACGTGCGCTCGCAGCGCGCGGCGAAGGTGCGAAACGGCTGCGGATCGATGTAGCGGATGGTCACCAGCTTGTCGTGCGCCAGCACGAAGGTCACCACGTCGGCTTTGGGGATGTCGGATTCCGAGTTGGACAGGATCAATGCCGTCATGAAGATGCCGTCGTCTTCCTGATAGAGACGGCTGGAGATTTCGATCTCTTCCATGTCGGCGCGGGTGGGCAATTCCATATGCAGGAATTTGTCCACGGCCCGGCGCTCGTCGAGCGAGGGATTGAGCAGGTCGATCCAGAGCGACGTCGCGGGGATTTCGCCCGTGGGCGCAATGTCCGTGCCTCTCAGGCCGCCATTCTGCAGCTGATAGACTTTCAGCATGCGAAATACCAAAGGGTTGAAGGGTTGATCTTGGACCGGTGAGCCATGCCGCCAGGCTCACTCCGTCTTCTGCCTTGGCAACGGATTTTGCAAGACGAATTTGCAGACCCGCTCCGCTCTGGTGTGACCCGTCACCTTGTGGCGAAGTGGGGCCATGACACAGACATTTCGCATTCCCGAATTCGCCGATATCGAAGCTGCCGCCCGGCGCATCGCCCCCTGGGCGGTGGTCACGCCGCTGCTGGAAAGCCCGGCATTGAACGCGCGTGCCGGAACGCGCGTGCTCCTGAAGGTCGAGCCGTTCCAGCGCACCGGCTCCTTCAAATTCCGGGGCGCCTGCAATCGCATTCTTCTGATCCCGGAAGCCGAGCGGAAAGGCGGCGTGGTCGCGTTCTCATCGGGCAATCACGCGCGGTGCAAAAATCGTGTCATACGATCGCAAACGCGATGATCGTGAAGCCATCGCGCGCAGGATCCAGGAAGAAACCGGCGCAACCCTCATCAAGCCATTCGACGATCCTTTCATCGTGGCGGGGCAAGGGACGGCGGGCCTGGAAATGGCGGCGCAGGCGCGCGCACTGGATTGCGAGATCGGCCGGGTCTTCGTTCCCGTCAGCGGCGGCGGTCTGCTTGCCGGAATCTCGCTTGCCTTCGCGCAGATGAGCTCGGCCACGAAAGTCATGGCCGTCGAGCCGGACTCTTATGATGGGATGGGTCGCTCGCTTGTTGCGGGGATGCGCGTGGCGGCACCTGCTGACAAATCATCAATAGCGGATTCTCTTCAAGCGCCCACACCCGGAGAGGTGCCGTTCGCAGTTGCGAAAAGCCATGTCGCAGGCGGGGTCGCGGTGACGGATGACGACCTTGCGCGGGCTGTGAGCTACGCCGTCCGTACACTGAAAATCGTGGTGGAGCCCGGAGGCGCCGCGGGGTTGGCGGCGCTTTTGTCGTCGAACCATCACAATAAGAGCGAAGCCGTGGGCGTGGTTCTGTCGGGCGGCAACGTCGATCCCGAGACTATTGCCGATTGTTGCGCCCGTTTCCCGCAACCCTGAGCGCCGGGGCGCGGTTACCATATTCGTCACGGCGCTTTGCAAGCTGTGCCATTTTGGTTAGCATCCAAGCAAATAAAAAGCGTTTTGGGGCGTTGGGGGTTTCATGGGGTCGGCGAACCGGGGCGGCACGCGCCGTTATGCGCGCATTTTTGCCAGTCTCGCAGTGCTCTTACAAGCAAGTCTCTCTTGCTTATGACCACATCATGCCGGGCTTTACGCGGATCTCCGATCTGGATGACATCGGATTCGATTCGACCTCGTCTCCGAATGTCGAAGTGCTTTCCTATCTCGGCATCATCGAACGCTTCATGCCGCGCGACTCCGTGAAGTTCGACAATCTGGATCCGGCGGTGCGGTCCTGCATCGATGCGCGCGATCATTGCACCGCGCTGGTCTTCCGGCCGGAACGCCTGCATCAGGAGCGCACCGGAAACGTGCTTCTGGATCTGCTCGGTTTCGAACGCACCACGGTCAATTACGGATGGTCCGCGGAAGTGGTGCTGCTGATCCAGGACGGCCGCGTCGCCTATAAGGTGATGTCCGGCCGCCCGAATATCCAGGACTATCACGACAAGGTTTCGCCGTTGGGTCCGTTCCAGGATATGGGCGGCATGGCCGTGCGCACCGCTGCGAGCGCTGCCAACCTCTAGCGCTTTTGCGCGCGCAAAAGAAAACGGCCCTCTCGCGAGGGCCGTTTTTACTTGTGCGATAGGACAGACGTTAGCGCGGCGCCAACACCATCATCATCTGGCGGCCTTCCATCTTGGGATACTGCTCCATCTTCGCGAAGGTTTCCGTGTCCTTCGTGATCCGGTTCAGCAATTCCATGCCCAGATGCTGGTGCGCCATCTCGCGGCCGCGGAAGCGCAGGGTCACCTTCACCTTGTCGCCTTCGCCGAAGAAGCGCTGCATCGCCTTCATCTTCGTTTCGTAGTCGTGGTCGTCGATGGTCGGGCGCATCTTGATCTCCTTGATCTCGATGACCTTCTGCTTCTTGCGCGCTTCGGCGGCCTTCTTCTGCTGCTCGTATTTGAACTTGCCGTAGTCCATCAGCTTGACCACGGGCGGCTTCGCTTCCGGCGAAACCTCAACGAGATCGTATCCGCGCTCTTCCGCGATGGCGCGGGCTTCGTCGATGCCGATCTCTCCGAATTTCTCTCCCTCGTCACCGATCAGAAGGATGGTGCGGGAATGGATGTCTTCGTTGACGCGCGGTCCATCCTTGGATGCGCGCTCTTGCGGTGCATTAAAACGTCTGGCGACTATGACTCTCTCCTGTTGTAAGCCGTGCGCAATCACGCTCCGCAAGGTCTCCACCGGGCCTCGCGAAACGTGTTTCGGTCATGGGCGCAGCGGGGTTGCCTTTCGTGATGGCGCGCCGGCGTGGGTACCCATGCTGGCGCTTGCCGTTCCAGCGGAATTCCGCCGGAGTCGGCAAGAGAATAGGTAGCGCGGCCCGTTTCGCAAGGGTTATTCGGCCACATCCACGCGGGATTCCGCCTCGCCCTTGATGCGGGAAATGAAGGATTCCAAAGGCATAGCCCCCAGGTCCTTGCCCGAGCGCAGGCGCACGGCGACCTTGCCTTCGGCCGCTTCGCGTTCGCCGACCACCAGCATGTAGGGGATCTTCTGCAACTGGGCGTCACGGATCTTCTTCTGCATGCGCTCGGACGAGGTATCGATGTCCACGCGCAAGCCCGCGGTGCCGTTCACGACAGGGGTCGCGAAGACCTGATCCATCACCTTCTGGGCGTAATCGCCGACCTTGTCCGAAATCGGGATGACGCGCGCCTGGATGGGCGCCAGCCATGTCGGGAAGGCGCCGGCATAATGCTCGATCAGGAAGGCGGTGAAGCGTTCATGCGTGCCCAGCGGCGCGCGATGGATGACGTAGAGCGGATGCTCCGCGCCATCCTCGCCGATATATTTCAGATCGAAAGTCTCGGTGGCGAGGAAGTCGAGCTGGTTGGTCGAGATGGCATATTCGGTACCGATCACCGACTTGATCATGAAATCGACCTTTGGCCCGTAAAAGGCGGCTTCGCCCTTGGCCTTCACAAAGGGATAGCCGGACTCAATCATGGCTTCCTCGATGATGTTCATCGCGGCGATCCATTTGTCCGGCTGATCGACATACTTTTCCAGCTTGTCCAGATCGGGCAGCGAGAAGCGCATGTAGTAGTCTTTGATGCCCATCAGCTTGTAGTAGCGGGCATGCAGGTGCAGCACGCGGATGAACTCATCCTTTGCCTGATCGTAGCGGCAATAGATGTGCGCATCGTTCATGCAGAAGCCGCGCACGCGCATCAGGCCGGAAAGGCCGCCGGATGCTTCGTAGCGATAGTCCTGCCCATATTCGGTGATGCGCAGCGGCAGCTCGCGATAGGAGTGCCGTGTCGCACCATAGATGGTGTGATGGAACGGGCAATTCATCGGACGCAGATAATAGTTCTCGCCGTCGATATCGAGCGGCGAATACATGTCGTCCTTGTAGTAGGGCAGGTGCCGCGACCGATAGAAAAGGTTTTCCTTCGTGATGTGCGGAGTCGCAACGCGGCGATAACCTTCCTTGCGTTCCTCTTGGATCGCGAGGAATTCCAGCTCTTGCCGGATCACCATGCCGTTTGGCATCCAGAGCGGCAGACCCGCGCCGATATCCGGCGAGAAGGTGAACATCTCCAACTCGCGGCCGATCTTGCGGTGATCGCGCTTCTCCTGCTCTTCAAGTTTGAGCAGGTAAGCATCCAGCTCCTTCTGGTCGCGCCACGCGGTGCCGTAGATGCGCTGAAGCTGCGCGTTCTTTGCATCGCCGCGCCAATAGGCGCCCGCAATCTTGGTCAGCTTGAACGCATCGGGGATTTTCGCGGTGGTGTCGAAGTGCGGGCCGCGGCACAGGTCGTGCCAATCGCCATGCCAATAGATCGACACGTCTTCGCCGGCCGGGATGCTTTCGATCAGTTCGGCCTTGTAGCTTTCGCCGATGCCTTTGAAATGCGCGATGGCTTTATCGCGTGGCCATACTTCGCGGCGGGTCGGCAAACCCGCCTTGATGATCTTGCGCATCTGCTCTTCGATCTTCGGCAGATCTTCCGGCGTGAACGGTTCGTCGCGCGCGAAGTCATAATAGAAGCCGTCGTCGATGGCGGGACCGATGGTCACCTGGGTGCCGGGGTAAAGCGCCTGCACCGCCATGGCCAGAACATGCGCCATGTCGTGCCGGATCAGCTCCAGCGATTCCGGATCCTTCTTGGTGATGATGCGAAGCTTGGCGTCTTCTTCGATGGGGCGAAACAAATCCCACTCCTTGCCGTTCACTTCGGCAATGAGGGCTGCCTTCGCCAAGCCCGGTCCGATCGATGCCGCGATCTCGCCCGGCGTGGTCCCGCGCGTAACCGTCAGCGCCTTACCATCCGGTAAGGTCACGGTCACATTGGACGCGGAAGCGGGCGCAGACACGGCATTTCTCCTCAAAAGTCGGTTGGGCGCGGAACATCGGGAAGGGGCAGCGGGAAGTCAAGCAAAGGCTGGCCGGAGCCCCTTGCGCCCGTTGCAAACCGAGCGAATATGGGCGCGCAGAGCTGCTCTGCGACGGAGTCGTTGATGACGCGCCTGGCGGTGCTCGGTTCGGTTTCCTTGGTGGCAATGGCCTGCGCCATCCTGCCCGCTTGCGGCCAGCAGGACGACACGCAACGCATCCTCACCCAATGCGCAAATCCGGCCTCGGAGGCACTCGACTCCTGCATTGAGCAAACGCGCGTACAGCTGGAAGCCGATCCGTCCCCTGAACTGAAGACACTCCTGGCGAACTTGACCAAGCAGGAAGCGGACGCGCGCAACCAGCCGCGAAGCCTGCAGCCGCTGCCCCCCGCGCCCGGCGATGATGGTGCCGCAGCGGGTGATGATACGGCGCTGCCGCCTCCGTCTCCGATCTCGACAGCGCCCCGACCTACGAGCCGCCGCCCGACATGACGCCGCAGGATGTGGCGCCGCCGGCGCAGCAAGGCAATCCGGCCGATGCCGATCAAGGCGATACCGATACATCGCCGGCGGCGCCGCCACCGGATAGCGAGCAAACTCCCCGCCAATCGGCGGTGAGCCAGGATGGGCGTCAGACCGCATGAATTCGCAATAAGGAGAAAGCAGCCATGAAGATGTTTCTGTTCGCGGCAGCCATTGCCGCCAGTGCCGTGTCCGCCGCGCAGGCACAAGACACCGCACCTACCGCGCCGCCGAAATGTCTGCGGACGATCGACATTCAAAACACCACGACGCCGAACGACAAGACGATCCTTTTCCACATGAACAATGGCAAGGTTTGGCGCAACGATCTGCGGGGCGCCTGTTCGGGCCTGACGTTCAACGGCTTCCGATATGACGTGACGCCGCCGAACGAGATCTGCGGAAATCAGCAGATCATTCATGTACTGCGTACGCATGCGGTATGCGCGCTGGGCCCGTTCACGGAAGTTCCGAAGACGCCCGCGCCGCACATGTGAAGGCGGTCCGCGCGAACGGTTGCGCGGCAGGGTGGCGCAGAGTGATAATGGCACCGCGCAGGGGCATGGCGTCATTAGGAGATGTCTGATGAAAAAGATCGGATTGACGATCGCCTGCCTGTTCGCAGGTGGTGTTTTTGCGGCGGCCGTGCCGGCGTCCGCCGATGTGGTTCCTGCGTGTATTCAGCCTCACTTGATCGACCACACGCAGGTGGTGGATTCCAAGACAATGCTCTTCCACATGCGCGGCTGAAAAAGATGGCAGAATAATCTTCCGGTCTCGTGCAGCGGGTTGAAGCTGCACGGGTTTGTGGTCCGCGGCCAGGATAACCAGATCTGCGGCGGGCAGGGGATCAGCCTCGTGGAAACGGGCTCGGTCTGCATGCTTGGAAAATTCACGTCATACGAAGCGCCGGCGCAGCATTCCGCGCAATAGCGTTCTCATCGATGGCAAAGGGCCGGGTGTTTGCCCGGCCCTTTCTTTTTGGGGTGTCAGTGGCCGCTCGAATCCAGATTGCGGCTGATCTCGAACAGGAACCAATTGCGGCGCTCCGTCTGATCGATGAAGTTCTCGATGATGCTGGCGCTGGCGACGTCTTCATACTTGTCGCAGACCTCATGCGCCTTGCGCATTGCCTTCATCATCGCGGTGTTGTCGGCCATCAACTCGTTCAGCATGTCGCCGGGCGCGACAAAGCCTTCATTGTTGTCCCTCACGGTCTGAAGCTTCGCGATCTCGCCAATGGAGCGCACGGTGCGGCCGCCGATCTTGCGCACGCGCTCGGCGAATTCATCGGTCGTCGCGAAAATCTGCTCCGCGTGTTCGTCGAACAGCAGATGATAGTCGCGGAAATTCGGACCGGAAACGTGCCAATGGAAGTTCTTGGTCTTCACATAAAGGGCGAAGGCATCGGCCAGCAGCTTGTTCAGCACGGCGGAGATTTCCGTCACCCCTTTGGCCGAAAGATCGGTCGGCGTCTCCTGGCGGTGCATGGAACGGGACGCGGGACGCTTGGTGGGCTTGGCCATCGGAATCTCCTGAAGTTTTGAATAGGTCTAAACTAGCGCCGAACCTGGACGGCGCAAAAGGGGAAAGTTCTCTTTTGGGAACAAGTTTCCGGATTTGGGACGGTTCTGACCCCGGACAAAGGCCGGATGGCTGGCAGCGCTCTTGCAGGTATGAGGGCATGAACGCGCCATTTCCGCACGACAGACTTGCCTCGCTTGCCGGTGGATCGCCCCGCCCGCCGCGCAACATCCTGCTGCTCGCCCAATCCTTCCAGGCGCCATATCGCGTCATGCGATGCGCGGCCGCCACGGGCGCCAAGGTTTTCCTGTTCTGCAACGACGAAGCACGCTCATTGGCCGTGTCGCGGTTTTGCGCTGGCTATCAGGATTTCACGTTCGAACCGGAGCCCACGCCCGAAGCCGCGGCCACTCAGATCGAAGCGTTCTGCCGCAAGCACAAGATCGACATGATCCTTCCGGCCGACGCCATCGCCACGCGCCTGCTTGCGGGCGCGCGGCATCTTCTGACCACGCCGGTCTTCCCCATCCCCGATCTGGCGACCTTCGATCAACTGGTCACCAAAGACCGCTTCATGGAATTCTGCCGCGCCAACGCCGTGCGCCATCCGGAAGGCCATATCCTCGCGAACCGCGAAGCCTTGATCGCCGCGATCAAGAACGGCTGCATCAAGCTTCCCGCGATCCTCAAGCCGATCAACCGCTGGGGCAGCGTGGGCGTGGTGAAGATCGACGCGCACAACGCGCTCGAAGTCGCCGCGACGATCGATTACGCGCCTGTTCTGGTGCAGGATTTCATCGAGGGCGTCGATCGTTCGATCAGCATCTTCGCGCGCAAGGGCGCAGTGCACAAACAGGTCACCTATTGCTATCCGGACGCCGCCTTCACCTTCCAGCGCGAGCCGGAACTGGCGCGCATCGTGGGCGATATCGCGGCCAATCTCAAACTCGACGGCGTGTTCAACTTCGACGCCCGCATCGAAGCCGATGGCACGGTGTGGATGATCGAATGCAATCCCCGTTTCTTCTTCACCATGGATGCCGCAATGGTGGCGGGCGCGAACTTCGCCAGAGTGGAAACCGCGCATGGCGCGCAGTCGCATTTCGCCAAAGTGCAGGCGGGGCCCGATGGTCCGATCATTACGGTCGCGGATGGGCAATTGCGCCAGCCTGAAGCGTTGCTCAAGCACGTCTTGCGCGGCCGCATCCCGAACGCCATGGACGGCAAGATGCTGCTGCACTGGCTGAAAGATCCGGTTTATTTTGGTCTCGCCGTCGCGGGATACAAGCGCCGCTGGAATTCGCGCGCGCTGGAGCGCCTGCTTGCCGCCGGAAAGCGCGCGGCCTAGTCACAATTTCAGTTTATTTGCCTCCCGCACGCATCCATGCGCGCAGCCGCGCGTTGCGGTGTCGGGGGAAGCGGCGTGTCCGGACAACTGGAGACGACTGAGATGAAATCCAAAATATTGATGCTTGGCGCGGCGTTGGCCGCCGTCCTGGTTTCGGGCTGTGCCTATGATGGCCATCGCGATCGTGTCGCGGTGGGCGTTGGCGTCGGCGGCCCCGATTATTATGACGGCTATTACGACGGCTTCTATGGCCCGTTCGATGACGGCTACTGGGGCAATGACGGCTTTTTCTATTATTCGGATTCGGGCCACAACTGGCACCGCGACGACGGCCACCATTTCCATCACGAATCCGGCAAGGGCTGGGCCCATGTCCGTGGCCAAGGCCACCATCGCGATCACTGATCGCGCGATTTAAACGAAAAGGCCCGGATGCTCTCCGGGCCTTTTCTTTTGCGTTCTTCTATTATTTGCTGGTGAAGATCTGCACCGTCACGCGGCGCGCGTCGGTGGCGCGGCATCGCAGGTTCAAGCTGGTCAGATTGCGCTGATCGCCCGGCAGGTCGATCTTGTAATACTGGCCCTGGCGCATGTAGTCGACATTGTTGACGTTCAGGTTGCGCGTTCTGCCGTTTTTGAACATGGCGGTGACGCGCGAGCAGCGTGCGCTGGCATCGAGCGGCTTTAGCGCGATGGCATTGATGCTGCGGCCGCGCCAGCCGGTGAAGACGTTTTCGCTGTCGCGGCGACCTTCGAAGCTTTCCTGACCGACATACTGCCAGTTGTTCACGGCGTCGCTGCCCCAGTTGAACATTCTGGCCCACACACGCCCGAAGTCGGGATTGTGCTGCCATTCCGCACGATGCGAACCAATATCCGCGGCGATGCGGATCGTGGCGTCGCGCCATTTTCCGGCGCTGCAGTTGAACGCAAGGCGCTTGATGTTGCGGTTGTTTCCCGGCAGGTCGATGGTCGTCGGGCGGTTCTCATAAAGGCGCCCGGAGAATATCTGGCGCGTGGTGCCATTGCCGAACGTGGCGTTCACCGAGCGGCACTCGACGCCGTTGTTTTCGACACGCAATTGAAGCCGGTCCACGGGGCCGCCCAGGTCGAAGTTGCGCACATCGCGATCGCGGCCGTGGCTGACATTGACCGAGCCGATACTATCCCAGTCGGCGAAGGCGGGCGTGGCCGCGCCCGCGCAAAGAACGGCGGCAAGAACCGCCAAACGAGTTTTGTTCATAATATTCTCCCGAGAAAATGGCAGCTGCGCGCGCTCGGCCCAGCCGCTGGCATTGGGCCCCTCATGTTCGCAACGCAGTTATGGGCGGAAAGGTTCCGGTATTGGATCGCCCGCGAGAAATCGATTATGAACGGCGCTCCGCTTTCTTCGAGAGATGAAATGTCCGACACATTGCCCGACCGCCTGTCCGTCAACCCGAAAAGCCCGCATTACGACGAGAAACTTCTCGAGAAGGGCGTCGGCATCAAGTTCAACGGCGCGGAGAAAACCAACGTCGAGGAATATTGCGTGAGCGAAGGCTGGATTCGCGTTGTCGCGGGCAAGAGCGTCGATCGTTTCGGCAACCCGATGACCATCAAGCTCAAGGGCACGGTCGAGCCCTATGTGAAAACGCCGGAAGCCTAAGTGGCCTTCTTCGGGCTGTCCTTCAACATGCCGAGCTTGAGCAGGCTTTCCTTGACGCCGGGCGCCGCCGATACGCACCAGCCAATCGGGCAGGCGCCGTGTCGGCACACGCCCCGCGGCAGCGCCCAAACGCGCCTTCAGCATCTTGGCGATATCGGACATCGCGACAAAATCGCCCGCCACCGCGAGGAAGCGCTGGCCCCTCGCGGCGGGATTGATCATCGCCAGAAGATGCAGATCGGCGACATCGCGCACATCGACAAGGCCGAAGTTCAGGTTGGGCATGCCCGGCACCTCGCCATTCATCAGCCGCTGCACGATGAGGATGGAGGTGGACGTATCCGGTCCCAGCGCCGGGCCGAAGATGCCGACGGGGTTCACCACCGCAAGCTCCATCGCGCCGCCTTCGCGCTGGATGAAATCCCACGCCGCGCGCTCCGCCAACCCCCGCATCGCGCGCGGCGCGCAACACGCGCAGCGCACCTTCGCGCGCGGGCACGATCAGGTCGTCTTCATGCTTGGGCGGGCCGGGCGGAAAGGGCGAGGCGACATGCAGCACATAGTCGCAATCGGTCACCGCTTCTTTCCATCCGGTATCGCTGTTCAGGTCGGCGGCGAAGAAGGTGACGTTTTCGCCCGGCTCCACGCCGCCTTCGCGCAGCATGTTGCGCACTTCTTCTTCTCTGCTGAGGTTGCGGATGGTGGTGCGGACGGTATGCCCGGCTTTCAGCAGCGCGACGATGCAATGCGCGCCGACAAACCCCGAACCGCCCGTGACAAGAACTGTGGCCATGCAAATCCCCGATGCCGATCTGCCGCCATCGTAGGCGCGATCCGGCGCGAAAACAAAAAGACCCGGCAGTGTGCCGGGCCTTGAAGGTGCTTGGGGAGTTTCAGGCTTGCGCGGCGAGCCTGGAGTCCGCCCCCGTTTACGCGGCTGAAGTGATCTTCAAATTGCCGTTTTGCTATCTGCAAACTTAACTTGTCATGGCCTGAAAAAGCGGGCCACCCAGTTGACGTAGCCCCTTTCACAAGTGAGGCGCACCCACAAGTGAGGCGCACCGCCTGGGTGGCCGTCCGCACGCTGGCGCTACGGACCTCCGGTGGGCCATGACAAGTTTGTGTTGTATGAAGCCGCGCGAAAAATCAGGATAAGCCCCCGTGATCGTCATCGAGTTCATCATCTTCGTCGTGTCGTCGGGGGTGTTTTATCGGCAGAGCTTCCATCATCGGATATGGGCGGTGATCATCGCGGGCGCCGTCGCCACCGGATCGTCGCTGCTGTTCTTCTACGATCTCTACGAGAAGATGGAGGCGAAGCCGCAGGCGCCGGTGGTCAAGGTCGTGCGGGTGAACGTGCCGGTGATCCAGCATGTCTCGCGCCCGCCATCGCTCTCCAAGCCGGAGACGTGCCGCGACAACTATCCCTTCTTCGCGCGCGTGCTGGGGCAGGAAGGCACCACCGAACTCGCTTTGAAGGTGATGGCCGACGGCACGGTGAGCGACGTGAAGGTCTCCAAATCCAGCGGCTCAGACCGCCTCGACGACGCGGCCGTGGACTGCGTCAGGGGCTGGCACTACCGCCCCGCCATCAAAGACGACCAGACCGTCGATGCGCCGATGTCGGTGACGGTGGATTGGAAGTTGGGGGATGGAGATGAAGATGCGTCCGGCGATGCGAACAAGAAAGATGGCAGTGCCGGTACGGACAAAAAATAGGAGAGCTGGGAAGTGAAAGCTCTTAAGCCGGTGACAATTCTCATTGCGGTTTTGTGTCTCGAAGGTTGCGACGGCAAGCCTCCGACCGATGCGCATATGATTTCGGTGTTTCAGGAGAAGGAAGCGGTGTTCGAGCAGTTGCGCTCGGATATCTGCCGCTACCCATACGCCCAGACCATTTGGATCGACGCTGA
>SMFH01000018.1_pt1 | contig 48701 bp, 45 predicted proteins | sample 2456121 | NCBI WGS metagenome assembly SMFH01 (sample SAMN10132613, study PRJNA489261) | soil metagenome | isolation source: day120 antibiotic-silty clay loam soil | place: USA
CCTATATCGTCAATGACAGCCGCGCGCCCATCTTCTTCGTCGGCCCCGAATTCATCGGTGCGGCGAAGGACGTTCTGAAAGACGCGCCCAAGGTGAAGACCGTCATCGCCATGGAAGGCGGCGCGCCGGAATGGAAGACGTTTGAAGCGTGGCGCGATGCCGCGAGCGACGCGCATCCCAACGTGCCGCTCACCGAGCGCGACATCGCCATCCAACTTTACACCTCCGGCACCACCGGGCGGCCGAAGGGCGCGATGCTGACGCACGCCAACTTCATCGAGACCAACAAGATCATGAAGGCGGCGAACATCAACTGGAATGTGTGGACGGCGGACGACATCAGCCTCGTCGCCATGCCCGTCGCCCATATCGGCGGCTCGGGCTGGGGCTTGATGGGCTTGCGCAACGGCGCCACCGGCATCGTGGCGCGCGAATTCGATCCCGGCGCGGTGCTGGATTTCATCGCCAACCACAATGTCTCGAAAATTTTTATGGTGCCCGCCGCCATCCAGATCGTGCTGCGCGATCCGCGCGCGCGTTCCACCGATTATTCGCGCATGAAGACCATCGGCTATGGCGCCTCGCCCATTCCGCTGGAACTGCTGCGCGAGGCGGTGGAAGTGTTCGGCTGCGGCTTCGCGCAGATGTACGGGATGACGGAAACCACCGGCACCATCGTGGCGCTGCCGCCGGAAGATCACGACATGAAGGGCTCTCCGCGCATGCGCGCCGCGGGCAAACCGCTGCCCGGCGTGGAGATCAAGATCATCGACGAAGCGGGCAACACGCTGAAGACCGGCGAAGTCGGCGAGATCGCGACGCGCTCGGCCTGGAATATGGCAGGCTATTGGAACCTGCCCGAAGCCACCGCCAAGACCATCGACAAGGATGGCTGGCTGCGCACCGGCGATGCCGGCTACATGGACGAAGACGGCTACGTCTATATCCACGACCGCGTCAAAGACATGATCATCACCGGCGGCGAGAATGTGTATCCCGCCGAAGTCGAAAGCGCGATCTATGGGCATCCGGATGTGGCGGATGTCGCCGTGATCGGCGTGCCGGACGAGAAATGGGGCGAAGCGGTGAAGGCGATGGTGGTGCTGAAACCCGACGCCAAACCCGACCCGCAAGGCATCATCGACTGGGCGCGCAGCAAGCTCGCCGGCTACAAGACCCCGAAATCGGTGGACTTCATCCCCGCTTTGCCGCGCAATGCCTCCGGCAAGATTTTGCGCCGCGAGCTGCGCGAGCCATTCTGGGCAGGGAAAGAGCCGAGAGTGAATTAGCTCCACCTGTCATCCCCGGCGAGGCGCGCAAGCGCCGAGGGAAGGGGACCCAGGTGGAAAACACAAATTTGGTCTCGAAAAATGAGATCGAAAAAGAATTTGAAATAGCCATGCCGCTGCGACACCTGGGTCCCCTTCCCCTCGCTTCGCTCGGCCGGGGATGACAAGCTGTTTTTGAACTGGAAAGCGGAGCCGCGTAGTGAGCACTGAAATCATTCCCACCGACATCGCGAACACGCTGGTCGATCCCAAATCCTATGCGGATCTTACCATCCACGATTCCTACAAATGGCTGCGCGCGAACAATCCGCTCGGGCGCGCGGAAGTGGAAGGCTATGACCCGTTCTGGGTGGTGACCAAGCACGCCGACATTTTGGAAGTCAGCCGCCAGAACGCGCTCTTCCACAATGGCGACCGGCAGACCACGCTCACCAACCAGGAAGGCGACAAGAAGGTGCGCGAGATGACGGGCGGCTCGCCGCACCTCGTCCGCTCTCTCGTGCAAATGGACGCGCCGGACCATCCCAAATACCGCGTGCTGACGCAGAGCTGGTTCCTGCCGCAGAACGTGAAAACGCTGGAAGAGCGCATCCGCCGCATCGCGCGCGCCAGCGTGGAGAAGATGCTGGCGAAGAACGGCCAATGCGATTTCGTCACCGAAGTGGCGATGGGCTATCCGCTGCATGTCATCATGGAGATCCTCGGCGTGCCGGAGGAAGACGAGCCGCGCATGCTGATGCTGACGCAGGAATTGTTCGGCTCGACCGATCCCGATCTCGGCCGCGCGCCGCAGGAGCAGGACCCGCAGAAGGCGCTCGCCGCCATCCAGGGCGTGCTGATGGATTTCTACCAGTATTTCGCCAAGATCACCGCGGACCGCAGAGCCAATCCGAAAGACGATCTGGCTTCCGTCATCGCAAACTCACGGGTCAATGGCGAGCTTATCAGCGAGTTCGAAGCGCTCTCTTATTATGTGATCGTGGCGACCGCCGGGCACGACACCACCTCGTCCTCCACCGCGGGCGCGATGTGGGCGTTGTGCAACGATCCGGCACAGTTCGAAAAGGTGAAAGCCGATCCATCGCTGATCCCCGGCCTGATCGACGAAGCCATCCGCTACACCACGCCGGTGAAGCATTTCATGCGCTCCGCCACCGAAGACACCGAGCTGCACGGCCGCAGGATCGCCAAGGGTGACTGGCTGATGCTGTGCTACGCCTCGGGCAATCGCGACGAAGAGGTGTTCGCCCATCCCGACACCTTCGACGCCACCCCCACCGGCGTCGACGCAGCGGCGCGGGCGCGGCTCACCGCGGGGCTGGGGTTCGCCGTCTGCCGCATCTGAAATCGGTGGCGCTCAATGGCGAACCGAAGAATTCGCAGAGCGTGTTCGTCAGCGGCCCGAAGAAACTGCCGATCAAGTTCGAGGCGGCATAGGGGCGATTAAATCTCGCGACAATCCCGGGAAATTTTCGCGACATCGATCGACCAAGCTCCCACCTTCCCCTTGAGGGAGGGTCGAAACGCGAAGCGTTTCGGGGAGGGGCCATGGCACCGATCGAGACCACCCGGGCGCAGAGACGCGCACCCTTAAAACGCGACGCTGCTCGCCGTTTGCGGGCCGAAGCCAGTGATGCGGAGCGCAAGCTGTGGTCGCATCTGCGGCGCAAGCAGATGGCATTGTTGCGCTTCCGCAGACAGCATCCCATCGGCTCCTATATCGTCGACTTCTATTGCCCGGCGGCGAGGCTCATTATTGAATTGGATGGCGCGCAGCATGGCCAAGACAGAGCCATTGCTTACGACATTGCGCGCACCGAATGGCTCGAAGCGCGCGGCTTTCATGTTATGCGAATCTGGAATCGCGAATTCTTTGAGGATCCGAATGAGGTTCTCGAAAGAATTTGGCGAACCTTGAAAGATCGAGTCTCGCCCCTCCCCGAAATTCGCGAAGAGCGAATTTCGACCCTCCCTCAAGGGGAGGGTTGAAGACAACCCTACCCCGGTACCCGCTCAAACGTCGGGATTCCCTCCGGCACCATGTGGAACGGCTGCTTGTCGATCGTGTAGATCGCCATGCGTGGGCCTTCATATTGTTTCGGATCGTCCAGCGTGCCGATCTTCAGCACCAGCATGCCGGGCACGCCATTGGGATGCGTCACGACATGCGTGCCGCAATTCTCGCAGAACTCGCGCGTCACCGGCTTTTCCAGATCGCTGCGCGAGAATTTTTTGGGCGTGCCCCTGGTATATTTAAAACCCGCCACCGGCATGAGCATGAACAGGTTCGGCCCGCCGCCGGTGATGTATTGGCACTCGCGGCAATGGCACTGCGCCTTCAACATCGGCTCGCCTTCCGCCACATAGCGCAACGCGCCGCAATAACATCCGCCTTCGAGTTTCATGGTGTGCTCCGAATTCAATCGCGCGAAACGATATCCTCTGCGATGCTTCCGGCAAGCCCATCCGAAAACATGCGCCACTTCCCACCCTCCCCTTGAGGGAGGGTCGAATTGCGAAGCAATTCGGGGAGGGGCATAGCGCCCGTCCCCTCCCGAAAAATTCTTCGCTGTGCTTCGAATTTTGTCGGCCCTCCCTCAAGGGGATGGCGGAATCTAGCCGCGATTTCAGTGATCTATAAAATTTCCTATCTTGGGCTTTACATTCCCTTTCGTTCTCTCTACGTTCTAGTACATGAGAGAAGCCCTCGCCTCAGCCGGAGATGGCCCGGCACCCTCCCAAACCTCTGTTTCCCCAGAGATTTCCGACTCCGCCCGGATGCGCGGGGCGCTCGCGGCCTGCGATTCGATGCTGGGCACTTGCGCCCGCGTATCGGTCAGCGAGAACGCGACCTTCGGTGCGCAGATGATGGCCGTGGCCACGGCGGCGAAACTGGCGTCGGCTGCGGCGCTGGCGGCCTCCGCTATCGCGCGGCTCGAGGAAGCTGAGACGCATCGGCAGCTTGCCGCCGCCAAGATCGAAGTGACGCGCGCCACGCCCGCCTATGACGCGGATGACTGGCGCGCCTACAGCGACGATGACGAAGAATCGACAAACAATCTCAACGAGAATGAATGGCCGGAGTGAAGGACGGCGTGAATCGCGGCGGCGCCCCGCGCGGCAACCGCAATGCCGTGAAATCCGGCACGCGGACGGCCGCGATGCTGCGCCTGCGCCGCGAAGCGCGCGCCGTCATCCGCGAATTGAAAATCTGCGCGGCGCTCGCCAATAGGCGCGCGGCGAAAATCCGCCAATCAACCGCCCAGGAACTGCGCGTGCTCGAGTCCCGCCGCGCCCGCTTCCACCGTGTCGGCCAGCCCGTTCGCCCCTGTCAGCACCTGCGCCGCATAGAACCGTGCCAGCGTCTTGCGCGGCTCGCTGTCCGCGCCTTTCGCCAGCATCCAGCCGCCGATGGTGTCGCCCATCAGTTTCAGATAGGTCGCCGCCGCACCCAGCGCGTCGGGTGTGCCGCGATTGGCGAGCATCCAGTCGGTCGCGCGTTCGCAGGCGGCGATGGCGTCGTGGAGCGCGGTGGCGAGCTTCTTGTCGGCAATCGCGGTCGAGCGCATCTCGATCAGCAGGTCGCGCGCGGCCTTGCCATCCTCCAAACCGAGCTTGCGGCCTGCCAGATCCATCGCCTGGATTCCGTTGGTGCCTTCATAGATCGGCGTGATGCGCGCGTCGCGATAGAATTGCGCCGCGCCGGTTTCCTCGATGAAGCCCGCGCCGCCATGCACCTGCACGCCGAGCGAGGCGACTTCCACCGCCACGTCGGTGCTCCACGCCTTGGCGATGGGAACGAGAATGTCTTCGCGCAGCTTGGCGCTCTCGCGCGCATGAAAGTTTTTCGCATGCCGCGCCATGTCGGACGCAACCGCCGTGGCGTAACAGATCGCGCGCGCGGCTTGCGTCTTCGCCGTCATCAGCGCCAGCATGCGCCGCACATCGGGCAGATCGACAATCAACGCCGTCTGGTCTTTAGACCATGGCGAACGGCCCTGCCGCCGCTCGCGCGCATAGTGCAACGCCTTCTGCGTCGCCGCTTCCGCCACGCCCACGCCTTCCATGCCGACATTGAGCCGCGCGGAATTCATCATCAGGAACATGAGCGCCAGCCCGTCGCCCGGCCTGCCCACGATCTCGCCCAGCGCGCCGTCGTAACCCATCACGCAGGTGGGCGAGGCATGGATGCCGAGCTTCTTCTCGATGGAAAGCGGACGCACAGTGTTCGCCGCGCCGAGCTTGCCGTCGTCGCCGACCAGAATCTTCGGCACGAGGAACAGCGAAATGCCTTTCACGCCCGGCGGCGCATTGGGCAGGCGCGCGAGCACCAGATGGACGATGTTGTCCGTCATGTCGTGATCGCCCCAGGTGATGAAGATCTTCTGCCCGGTGATGCGGTAGGCGTCGCCATCCGGTTCGGCCTTGCAGCGCACCAACGTTCGCCGAGCAGCGGGCACAGCGCGAAACTCATATTCGCGGCATGCGCCATCTCGAACGCAGCGAGCGAAAGAACTTTGGGAAGGCCCTGCCCGCCGAATTGCGGATCGGCGGCGACGCCGGTCCAACCGCCTTGCGCATATTGCTTCCACGCATCGGCGAAACCGGCGGCGGAATGCACCTTGCCGTTTTCGAGGCGAACGCCTTCCTGATCGCCGGAACGGTTGAGCGGCGCGAGCACGCCTTCGCTGAGCTGACCGGCGGCTTCCAGGATCGCGGTGACAGTTTCCCGATCGGCATTGTCGAACGCGCCGGTCGCGACGAGGTCCTCCAACCCCGCAACCTTCAACGCATGGGCGATGTCGGTCAGTGGCGCACGGTAGGTCATGGAAATTTCCTGGAACTGGTTGAACTATCTCATACCATTATTCGTCATCACCGGGCTTGTCCCGGTGATCCATTTTCCAGAGGCCCCAGTCAGGTCCGGCGCCGTCTCTGGAAAATGGATGGCGTCCGCACGCTGTCGCTACGGACCAAGGGCGGCCATGACGGTTTGAACAGAAATAAATCCACCCCAACAAAATTTCCTAAATATGGATGGCGTGTCCCAGCGCGCGCAAAGCGGATTCGTGGAACGCTTCGCCCAAGGTCGGATGCACATGGATGGTGCCGGCGATGTCTTCCAGCACCGCGCCCATCGAAATCGCCAGAGAGAATTCGTTGGACAGCTCACTCACATGCGCGCCCACCGCCTGGATGCCCAGCACCTTGTGATCGGATTTGCGCGCGATGATGCGTACGAAGCCGCCATTGTCTCCGGCATCCATGCTGAGCGCGCGGCCGTTCGCCATGTAGGGGAACATGGCAGTGATGGTGTCCTCGCCCGCTTCATGCGGGCTCATCCCGGCGGACACGATCTCCGGCTCGGTGAAGCAGACGGCGGGGATATAGTTGTGATCGAACTCGCGCGCGTGACCGGCGATGATTTCCGCCACCATGTCGCCCTGCGCCGCCGCCTTGTGTTCCAGCATCGGCTCGCCCACGAGATCCCCGACCGCCCAGACGTTCTTCATCGAGGTCCGGCACTGGCCGTCCACCTTCACGAAGCGCCCCGCCATGTCGACGGCCATGTTTTCGAGGCCCCAGCCTTCGGTGAGCGGCTTCCTGCCAACCGTGACGAGGATGTTGTCGGCAGGAAGATCGAGCTTGCTGCCGTCTTTCAATTCGACATTAAGTCCGGTCTTGCCGGCGCCCGTCGCCTTCGCACCGAGATGCACGGTGACGCCGTTCTTCTCCAGCCACTTCGCCACCGGCTGCACCAGCGGCGCATCGTAAAGCGGCAGGATGCGGTCCAGTGCTTCGACAATGGTGACCTCGCTGCCCAGCTTGCGGAAGGCGATGCCGAGTTCGAGTCCGATGTAACCTGCGCCGACGACAACCAGCTTCTTCGGCACGGCCGGCAGCGACAGGGCTTCGGTGGACGAAATCACCTTGCCGCCGAATTTCAGGAACGGCAGCTCCACCGGCACCGAACCGTTGGCGAGGATGACGTGCTCGGCGGTGATGACCTGCTCGCCGTCTTTCGTCTTCACGGTGCAGGTCTTGCCATCGGTGAAGGTCGCCCAGCCTTCGATCACCTTCACCTTGGAGCGCTTGAGCAAGCCGGAGACGCCGGTGTTCAGGCGCTTGGTGATCGCGTCCTTCCACTTCACCGTTTCGGTAAAGTCGATCTTCGGGGCAGCAGAGAGCGAGATTCCATTCAGCGGTTTGCTCGCCGCATGCGCCATCGCTTCATATTCCGCCGCGACATGGATGATCGCCTTGGACGGAATGCAGCCGATGTTGAGGCAGGTGCCGCCGAGTTTTGCGGCTTCGACGAGAACCGTGTCGAGGCCAAGCTGGCCGCAACGAATACCGGCGACATAGCCGCCCGGCCCGCCGCCGACGATCAAGACTTTTGTCGAAATCTTCTCTGCCATTGCCAACCAACCCTACTTGTCATCCCCGGCCGAGCGAAGCGAGGGGAAGGGGACCCAGGTCAATCCGACAACCCGGTCCTTGAGATATTCCGCACAACCTTCTTCACCGAACCTACATCACCACCTGGGTCCCCTTCCCTCGCCGCTGCGCGGCTCGCCGGGGATGACAGGCGGAGCAAAACCTCAATCCATGAACAGCATCGCCGGATGTTCCAGCAGCGCCTTGATCTTCTGGATGAACTCCGCGGCGTGATAGCCATCGACCACGCGGTGATCGAAGGACGACGACAGGTTCATCATCTTGCGGATCACGATCGCGCCATCGCGAACCACCGGCCGCTCGATGATCGCGTTGGGGCCGATGATGCCGACTTCCGGATAGTTGATCACCGGCGTCGTCGCCACGCCGCCCAAGGTGCCGAGGCTGGTGATGGTGATGGTCGATCCGGTGAGCTCGTCCTTGCCCGCCTTGTTCTCCCGCGCCGCGGTGGAGACGCGCGCTACTTCCAGCGCCGAGTCCCAAACGTCGCGGGCTTCGGCATGCTTCACCACCGGCACGATCAACCCGTTCGCCGTCTGTGTCGCGATGCCGATATGCACGGCGTGATAGCGATGCACGACACCGGCATCGTCGTCGAAACGCGCATTGATCTGCGGATATTGCGGCAGCACCTTCACCAGCGCCCGCATGATGAAGGGCAGCACGTTCAGCTTGGGCTGATCGGCGCGCTTGGTCTTGTTGAGATGCGCACGCAGGCTTTCCAGCTCCGTCATGTCGATCTCCTCGACATAGGCGAAATGCGGAATGCGGCGCTTGGCGTTCTGCATGCTCTCCGCAATCTTGCGGCGCAGGCCGATCACCTTCACTTCGTCCACGCCGTCGCGCTGCACATAAGCGGAATGCGGCGCGCGGGCGCCGAGGCCTTTGCCGCCGGACTGGATGTAAGCGTCGAGATCTTCGTGGCCGATGCGTCCGGCGGGGCCGGTGCCGGGCACGAACTGCAATTCGATTCCCATGTCGCGCGCCCGCTGGCGCACGGCAGGCGATGCCAAAGGCTTGTCGCCTTCGCTGCGCGTCGCGAAAGCCGGCTTCGCCGCGGCATGCATCGCAGGCGCAGTTGCGGCGGGCTTCACATCTTCTTTCTTTGGTTCCGGCTTCGCTTCCGCTTTGGGAGCAGCAGGCTTGGGCGCTTCGGCTTTCGGCGCTGGCGCAGCAGCGCCCGCCTTCACATTGCCGGCACCTTCAACTTCCAGCTCGACCAGCGCGGAACCCACCGCCGCCATCGCGCCCGGTTCGCCATGCAGCGCGATCACTTTGCCGCTGACCGGCGAGGTCATCTCGACCGTTGCCTTGTCCGTCATCACATCGACCATGTTCTGGTCTTCGTGGATCGTGTCGCCGACCTTCACATGCCAGGCGACGATTTCGGCTTCCGCCGTGCCTTCGCCGACATCGGGGAGCTTGAAGACGTCCTTGCCCATTTAACCCTCCATCGCGCTTTTCCTGCACGGTGGCGGAAAGCTCCGCGCCGAAGCCGGAAGTGTGCGTCGCTTCATGCACGATCACGCAGCGGCCCGTCTTCTTCACCGAATTGACGATGGTCTCGATATCGAGCGGCACCAGCGTGCGCAGATCGATTACTTCGCCATCGAGGCCGGAATCGGCCACCGATGCCAGCGCCACATGTACCATCGTGCCATAGGCCAGAACCGTCACATCGCTGCCTTCGCGCACCACCGCCGCCTTGCCGAGTGGCACGGTGTAATGGCCTTCCGGCACATCGCTGGCCTTATGTTTGCTCCACGGCGAGACCGGGCGGTCGTGATAGCCGTCGAACGGCCCGTTATAGATGCGCTTGGGTTCCAGGAAGAGAACCGGATCGTCGTCTTCGATGGCGCTGATGAGCAATCCCTTCGCGTCATAGGGCGTGGACGGAATCGCCGTCTTCAAGCCCGCGACATGAGTCCGCGAACTGGATCTCCACCACGGGGCGCAAACCATACGCACCCATGCCGATGGCCGTCGCCACGATGCCGCCTTCGCCGATGGGCGTATCAAAGCAGCGCGTGAGGCCATGCTTCTTCTGCAAGCCATCGGTCACGCGGAACACGCCGCCGAAATAACCGACATCTTCGCCGAAGGTCAGCACATTCGGGTCTTTGGTCAGCATCACATCGAGGGCGGAGTTGAGCGCCTGGATCATGTTCATCGTCGGCATGGTTCAGACTCCCATCTGCTGGCGCTGGCGGCGCAGATGTTCGGGCATCTCTTTGAACACGTCTTCGAACATGGTCTTGATGCTCGGCAATTCGCCATGGCCCAGCGTGCCGACGGCTTCGGCTTCCTTGTTCGCCACCTTCACCTGCTCGACGGCTTCGGCATGGGCGGCTTGTTGCTGCTCTTCGTTCCATTCGCCGATGGCGATGAGATGCACCTTCAGGCGTTCGATGGGATCGCCCAGCGGCCATGCCTTCGCATCGTCGGACGGGCGATAGCGCGAAGGATCGTCGCTCGTGGAATGGCCTTCGGCGCGGTAGGTGTAGTGCTCGATCAACGTGGCGCCGAGATTGGAGCGCGCGCGCTCCGCTGCCCATTGCGTCACGGCATAGACGGCGAGGAAGTCGTTGCCATCGACGCGCAGCGCCGGCAGGCCATAGCCGATGCCGCGGGATGCGAAGGTGGATTCATTGCCGCCCGCGATTCCTGCGAAGCTGGAGATTGCCCATTGATTGTTCACGACGTTGAGGATGACCGGCGCACGATAGACGCTCGCGAAATTGCACGCATGGTGGAAATCGCCTTCCGCCGTCGTGCCATCGCCCACCCAGCTCGCCGCGATGCGGTCGTCGCCCTTGTAGGCCGACGCCATCGCCCAACCCACGGCCTGCGGAAATTGCGTGCCGAGATTGCCGGAGATGGTGAAGAAGCCATGCTCCTTGCTGGAATACATGATCGGCAACTGGCGGCCCTTCAGCGGGTCGCGCGCATTCGAATAGACCTGGTTCATCATCTGCACGAGCGGATAGCCGCGTGCGATGAGAAGGCCCTGCTGGCGATAAGACGGGAAGCACATATCGTCCCGGTCCATCGCATAAGCCGCCGCGATCGCCACGGCCTCTTCGCCGGTGCACTTCATATAGAAAGAAGTCTTGCCCTGCCGTTGCGCGCGATACATGCGATCGTCATAGGCGCGCGTCAGCAGCATGTGGCGCAGCGCGCGGCGCAGCGTTTCCGCATCGAGCTTCGGATTCCACGCACCCAGCGCTTGTCCCTTGTCGTCCAGCACACGGATGAGCTTGAACGCGAGATCGGACATATCGCGCGGACTCGCATCGATATCCGGGCGCTCAACTTCGCCGGCACCCGACAATTTCACGCCGCTGAAATCCGGCACATCGCCCGGCCGCGTCGGCGGGGCGGGAACGCGCAGGGAAAGGCGGGCTCTGTTCTTCATATAAAGGTCTCCGAAAACGGACGCCTGGAATGCCGGCCCTGAAGGCCACGCTAACATGCCCCGCGCATTTTTGTTGCGCGGGGTGCGACGTCCTATCCCCACCCCAAAAACCCGTCAATAACCGCGCGAAAGGCCGGTTTCTGCGCAACAAAGCGGGCGAGAGGCACGGAAGATGCGACATGGAACACCCGTCCGCAGAGGCTGGCTGGGAAGAATAGAAAGCCTGTCTTTTGGGCACCCGCCGCGCCGTTCATCCGGGGCTTAAGCGAGGGGTAAGGGGCCAGGCCGCATGCTGGCGCGCCTCCTGCAAGCCTTGCGGATCATGACCACCATCGGACGTCTTTCACGCCTGACCGGGAATTGGATTCCCGCCGCGCTCGCCCGCCCCTTCGGCGCGCCGACGGCGGTGTTCTTCCATGGCGTCGAGCAACGGATTTCCGATCCGGGACTGCAGGTCAACCAGCATCGTCTCGACGCCTTTGAAGATGTCGCACGGCTGTTGAAACGCGATTTCGATGTGCTGCCGCTGCGTGCGATGGCTGACGTGTTGAAACGTCCCACCAAACATGCGCGCGCGCTGTTCCTGATGTCGGATGACGGCTATGCGAACACCCTCACCACCGCGGCCCCCGTGCTCAAGGCTTATGGCCTGCCGTGGACGCTGTTCGTCAGCACCCATCACATCGACACGGGCGAATTCACGCCGCCGACGCTGACGCGCATCTTCTTTCTGGAAGCGCCGAAGGGCGCGCACGATCTTCCGCATTTCGATACGCCTGTGTTTTTGGGCGCATGCCAACAGCGCGAAGCCGAAGCGGCAGAAGCTTGGAAACACCTGAAAAACATGCCCGCGCCGCACGCTCTTCGTGTGCTGGAATTCATGAAGACCGCACTGGCGAAGACCGGCATCGACATCAAGGCGAAGTATGAATCCGAAAATTTCCTGACCTGGGATCAGGTGCGCGCGCTCGACCGCGCGGGCGTGGAGATTGGCGCGCATGCCGACGCCCATTGGGCGATGCATGAACACCAGCCACGGGATTTCCTGCGCGACCAGGCGCTGCACCCCAAGCAGCGCATCGAAAAAGAGATTGGCGCCTGCCGCTTCTTCGCCTATCCCTTCGGCCAGCGCGACGATATCGGCCGCGGCGCATGGGAAGCGGTGCGCGACGCGGGCTATGAGAACGCCTTCACCACCATCGCGGGCACGCTGAACGCCAGCACGAATCCGTGGCTTCTGCCGCGTTACGGGCTGGCGGCGGAGGAATCCAACCTCGCGTCTTTCCTGCCGGTGCTGCGCGCAAACAATCCGCGGCTCCGAACCTGGCAGTCCCAGATCGGGACGTAGCATCCGCAAACAGAACAGTGTCTCGCCTTCGTACAGCCGACGCCGGAATTTCTTTGGTAAACGCCGTGAAACCCTGATCGCGGTCGCGATACGGCACAGGGAAAGCCCCCAAAACTGGCGCAATCGATGCAGTCCAACCCCTTGCGGATTGGATCGATAGAGCCGGACAGTGACTATCCACGAAGACTTTGCCCCGTTTTCCCACAACGCTTATGCCGTCAGCGGCAGCGTTGCGCGCGATGCTGGTTACGCGAATAGCGTCTCCAAGCGTGTCCTCGATCTGGCCTTGGCCGTTCCGGCGCTGATCCTGCTGTCGCCGCTGCTGCTGATCCTGTCGATCCTCATTCGCGCGGGCTCGCAAGGCCCTGCGATGTTCCGCCAGACGCGGCTCGGCCTGAACGGCGCGCCGTTCCAGATTTTGAAATTCCGCACCATGACCGTTCTGGAGAACGGTCCAGTGATCAAGCAGGCCGAACAGGGCGACGCGCGCATCACGAACGTCGGCGGATGGATGCGCCGCCTCAGCCTCGACGAGCTGCCGCAGCTCATCAACGTCATCAATGGCGACATGTCGCTGATCGGTCCGCGCCCGCACGCGCTGGCGCATGATCGCTTCTATGGCCGCGAGATCGCCGGCTACGATCTGCGCCAAAGCGTGAAGCCCGGCATCTCCGGTTGGGCGCAGGTGCATGGCCATCGCGGCGCAACCGTCACCATCTCGCGCATGCGCGAACGCCTCGCCTATGACGTGTGGTATTCGCGCAATGCGAGCTTTGCGCTCGATGTGCAGATCATCATCCGCACCATCGGCGAAGTCATCAGCCAGCGGAACGCTTACTGATGCGCGCGCAGAGGCTTCTTTCGCAAGACATCGCCGCGCCGCGCCGCGCCTATCAGCGCCGCGATCCGGACCGGCTCTATAAGGAAGTCGTCGTCGGCGGCATCCGCACGGCCTGCGTCGGACGCGAGCAACTCGGACGCCTCATGGTCGGCGATTGCCTGGCAGCTCGCGGCGGCAAGCGGCAGCCGCGCCTGATCTTCGCCTCCAACGGTCATGCGGTTTCGATGGTGCGCAACGACGAAGGCTTCCGCGCGAATTTCGCCAAGGCCGATCTCATCCACGCCGACGGGCAGCCGGTGGTCATCGCCTCGAAGCTTCTGACGGATTCACCGATCCCCGAGCGCACCGCCACCACCGATTTCATCCATGACGCCGCCATCAAGGCGCGCGAGAACAATCTGCGCTTCTTTCTCTTCGGTTCGACCGAAGCGGTGAACGCGGCGTGTGCCGAGAAGCTGCGCGAATCCTATCCGGGCCTGAAGATCGTCGGCCGCCGTCACGGATATTTCTCGCAAGACCAGGAAGCGGAGATCATCGAAGAGATCAATGCGGCGGACGCGGATGTCGTGTGGGTCGCGCTGGGCGTGCCCAAGGAATACGAGTTCTGCGTGCGCAACCGCGAGAAGATCAGCGCCGGTTGGCTCGTCACCGCGGGCGGCTGTTTCAACTTCGTGTGCGGCGAATATCGCCGCGCACCGCAATGGATGCGGGCCGCGAGCCTGGAGTGGCTGTACCGGCTGTGGCGCGAGCCCAAAAGGCTGTGGAAACGCTACGCCGTCACAAATCCTATCGCAGCGTTTACCCTTTTGACACGCACCATGTCCTACAGGTCGAAGGACTGACCGGGCACCCCATGAGCGATGCCGCGCCGCTGACCGCAACCGCCGGGATGGATCGCGTGAAAGCGCCTTCCGCCTTGGGCGACCTTGTGTCTCTGGTGCTGCGCTACGCCTTCAACACGCTCGGACCCATTTCCATCGCCGGTGCGCATTTTCTCACCTCGCTGCTTTTCCTGCGGTTCCTGCCGCCAGCGCAATTCGGACTTTTCTCCTTCGTGTTCGTCGTCGTGCCCTTCGCGTTGTCGATGGGCGGCGCGCTGTTCGGCGCGGCGCTGGTCAACTCCGCCAACGGCAAAGTGCCGATGACGGCTGGCGAGCTTGCCGCCTATATGAAAGCCAATCTGGTTTATGCCGGTCTCGCGAGCGTCGCGATCTTCGGTTTGATGATCGCAGGAACGGCGAGTGTGCCGCTGGCGGCCATCGTTGCGCTCTACGGCGCGTTGATGACGATCCGCTGGTTCGCGCGCTGCCACGCCTATGCCGTGCACCAGATGCCGCGCGCGATTGTGTCCGATCTCATTTACAGCTCTGCACTGATCAGCGGCCTTGGCGTTCTTATCTTCACGCACAATCTCACGCCCGTCTTCGCCGCCTCGCTTCTTGTTCTGTGTTCGGCTTGTGCAGTGGTTGGCTTCGGCCGCGAATTCCTGCGCGCGCAGGCAAGCGCCTTGTGGGAAGGATCGCTGCGCGCCTTTCTGCCAATCTGGCGCGATCTCGCACGCTGGTCGCTGCTGGGTGTGGTCTCCACCGAACTCACCGCCAATGCGCACGCTTACCTGGTGACGTTGATCTCAGGCCCGAAAGCTTTCGCATTGCTCGCCGTCGGCTCTCTCTTCATGCGCCCGGCGTCGCTGGTGATGACGGCGTTGCCCGACGCCGAACGCGCCTCCATGGCGCGTGCGCTGAACGCCGGAAAATTCGGCGATGCGATGCGCACCGTCTTCCAGTTCCGCGTGGCGGGCCTTGTCGTCCTCGCCGGAACGTCGGCGCTCGCGGGCATCATCATGATCTGGTTTCCGCAACTTATCCTCAAGCGTGGCTATGACGAAGTCAGCGTGATCACGGTCATCTGCATGTGGGTTGCGATCATGGCCATCCGCGCGCTGCGCACACCAGAGTCCGTGCTTTTGCAGGCAGGCGGCGAATTCAAGCCGCTGGCCAGCGCCAGCGTGAGCTCCAGCGGCGTATCGCTCGCTTTCACCACCATCCTGCTGCTGGCCTTCGGTCCCATCATCTCGATGGGCGGCGTCATGGCGGGGGAGGTGGTGATGGCGTTGCAGATCTTCGCGCAGGCGCGCAAATGGCGGGTGCAACATGCCTAGCGTGCTGATCGCCGTTCCGAGCTTTCGCCGCCCCAAGAGTCTGGAACGTCTGCTCACAGCCATCGCGCATTTGAACACGCGCGCTAACGTTACCGTTCTCGTCGCCGACAATGATGCTGACCGCCGCGAAGCGGTGGCAACCTGCGATGCGGTGCGCGCACGCGGCTATCGCTGGCCGATCTCTTCCATCGTCGTCACCGAGCGCGGCATCGCCAATGCGCGCAACGCGCTCATCGCCGAAGCGCTGCGGCAACCGCCCTGTGATTTCATCGCCATGCTGGATGACGACGAAGAGCCGGATGCGAACTGGCTCGACGAATTGCTGCGCGTGCAGGCGCAGACCGGCGCGGATGCATTGAACGGCTCCACCAAGCGCGTTTTCGAAACCGACCCGGGCGCATGGGCCACCCATTGCGACGGCGTGTCGGACATTTTCGCGCCCACCGGCAACATCGACATCATCGAAGGCACTGGCAATCTTCTGGCGCGGCGCGCGCTGTTCGCCGGCATGACCGCGCCATGGTTTGACCCGGCTTTCGCCATGACCGGTGGCGAGGACAAGGACTTCTTCGTGCGCGCCAAGAACGCCGGCGCGCGCTTCGCCTGGGCGAATGACGCCATAGCCTATGATTATGTGCCGCCTTCGCGCGCCAATCTGCGGTGGGCACTCAGCCGCGCCTACAGCGCAGGCAATTCCGATATGCGCGTGTTTCTGAAATACCGCCCGAACCTCGGCGCGCGGCTCAAAGAGATCGCGCGCATCGTGGCGGCGCTCTTGTTGAACCCCGTGCTGTTCGTCATTCTCGCCTTCAATCCGAATCGCCGCGTCCGGCCACTGCGCAAACTCTATCGTGCATTCGGAAAACTGGCGGCGATGGGCGGACGGACCTACGAAGAGTATTCCGTAATTCATGGCCAATAACGGAATAGCCATTCGCGACGCCCACGCGGGACAGGATGTAGCCTCCCGCTTCCTCGAATTCGCCTTCGGCGCTTTTCTGCTGCTGGTTTTTGTCGGCCTGCAGCCCTTCGCCATCCGCGATCCCAATGTTCTGGTGAATGGCGACATGCTCGCCGCCGGCGAGGGCGATCTGGTGCGCCAGATTCTTTATCTTCTGTTTTTCGCGATCATCTTCATCGTCGCGATCCAGCGCGAAGGTTGGCGCGCCATCGATTCGGTGCCGCCCATTCTGGCGTTGCTGCTTCTCTGGTGCGGCCTCAGCGCGCTTTGGACCGAAGCACCGCCCATGATCACCATCCGCCGCGTGGGCCTCGAAGTCATCGTCGTGCTGTCAGTGATGCTGAGCGTCAACGCGCTCGGTGCGGACCGCGCCTTTCGCGTGCTGCGCCTGGTGCTGGCCCTGGTGCTGATCGTGAACTGGCTCTCGATCCCCATCGTGCCGCAAGCCGTTCACCTTGCGGATGAAACCGATCCCAGCATCGTCGGCGACTGGCGAGGGCTCTATTTCCACAAGAACATCACCGGTGCCGTGTGCGCGCTGTCGGCCATGGCATTCCTCTACTACGCGATCCGCGACAAGAGCCGGACCGACTGGATTCTGCTGATCGCGACGCTGGGTTTTCTGGTGATGACACGCTCCAAATCCTCGATCGGCCTGCTGCCGCTCGGGATCGGCGCGGGTGCGCTGTACTATTGGGCGTGGCGGCGCGGCATCGATCGCGCCATCGTCAGTGTCGGTGTCGTGCTCGTGATTCTGTTCGCGGCGGCCATCGCGGGCGTCTATCACCAGGAACTCGCGCGCATCTTCTCCGATCCGCAGGAGTTCACGGGCCGTACCGTCATCTGGCAGGCGGAGATCGCCTTCATCCGCGATCACGCCTTGCTCGGGTCCGGCTTCGGCTCCTTCGCCGACACCGGCGCACTGTCGCCGCTACATGCGTATGTGGGACAGAATTGGGTCGACACGATCAGCCACGGCCATAATGGCTATCTGCAGCTGATGGTGACGACGGGCATCATCGGGTTCACGCTCACCATGATCTGCGTGCTCATCCAGCCGGGGCTCGCCTTCTGGCGCATGGACGGGATGGATCACCTGCTGAAAGCATTTCTGTTTTCGCTGTTTGTTTTCTTTATTTTTCACAACCTGACGGAATCCGATTTCCTGGAAAGCGACGGCGCAAGCTGGGTCGTCTTCCTGATGATGCTGGCGGTGCTGCGCCGCTATCGGCTGACGCGCACGCCATGACCCCGCTCTTCTCCGTCATCATCCCCGTTTTCAACCGCGCGGACGTTCTGGAGCGAGCGATCCGGTCTGTGCTCGAACAGACTTGCCAGGATTTCGAGATCGTTGTGGTGGACGATGGCTCCCGGGACCATCCCGAAGAGGTCGTCAAAAGCCTCGGCGATCCGCGCATCCGCATTTTGCATCAGCAGAATCGCGGTGGCGCTGCCGCGCGCAATCACGGCTTTGAGGTCGCGCAAGGACGTTTCGTGGCCTTGCTGGATTCCGACGATCAGTTTCTGCCGCATCATCTGGAGAACATGCGCGCCCTGCTGGAGAACACGACAGACACCGTCGGCTATGCGCGCATGATCGTCGATCGCGGAAACGGCGTCACCATGCTCAAGCCGCCGCGCGCCATCCGGCCGGATGAGCATATGGGCACTTATCTTCTGTGCGACCGCGGATTTGTGCCGACCATAACCCTTGCGCTCTCAACGGAAACGGCGCGGCGCGTGCGCTATGGCGGTTGGCGCCCCGCGGAAGACACCGATTTCGCGCTCCGTCTTTTCGTCGCCGGCTGCAAATTCCAGATGGTCGATGAGCCGGGCGCCGTCTGGAACGATGTCTACGACCCCAAGCGCACATCCGCGGGCCGCAGAGGTCACGACCTCATTCCCTGGATCGAAAAGATGAAGCCCGATATTCCGCGCCGCGCCTATTACGGCGGGTTTGGATGGGCCATCGCCAAGGGCGCGGTCGTCGAACGGCCGTGGCATGCCTTCTACTATTACCTGCGCGCCGTTCTGCATGGCTGCTACAAGCCTCGCCTCGCCCTCATCATCTTCCTGCAGATATTTCTGTCCGACCGGCTCTACCGGTGCATCGCCGACCGCGCGATCCCGTTCGTGCCGCGGCGCGGCATATCGGCCTGATGCTCACCCGCCGGATGTTTCTGGAAATGGCAGGCGCGGCGGCAACGCTGCGGCCCAGCTTTGCAGCAGCGCCCAGCGAAGGCTTGCGCGCCATCGCGGCGCGGCGCGGCATCCTTTATGGCTGCGCGGCGGCAACCTATGAATTGAAGGATTCGACCTTCGCGGACGCATTGGCGCGCGAAGCGGCGATCCTGTCCGCCGAATATGAGATGAAACGCGCGGCGCTGGAGCCGGCGCGCGGCGCTTATGATTTCTCCGGTGGCGACGGATTGCTTGCCTTTGCGCGCGCGCACGCCATGTCGTTCCGCGGCCACACGCTGGTCTGGCATCACAGCAATCCGCCCTGGCTCGAAGACGCGCTGCAATCGGCGGACGCGGAGGCGTTGCTCACGAATTACATCACCGCCGTCGCGGGTCACTACCAGGGCCGTGTGCATTCTTGGGATGTCGTGAACGAAGTGCTGCAGCCGCAGGACGGACGCGCGGATGGTTTGCGCAATTCCCTCTGGCTGAAGCGGTTCGGGCCCGGCTATATCGATCTTGCGTTTCATGCGGCGCGCGCAGCCGATCCGCATGCCATGCTCGTCTACAATGATTGGGGCTGTGAATTGGGGGCGCCGGAAAACGACCGCTTCCGCGCCGCGACGCTGAAATTCCTCGACGGCGCGCTGGCGCGCGGCATTCCCATTCAAGCGCTGGGCCTGCAGGGCCACCTCTCCGCCTTCGGAACGCAGGTCGATCAGAAAAAGCTTTCCGCCTTTCTCGACGCCGTGCGGCAGATGGGATTGAAGATTCTCGTCACCGAGCACGATGTCGATGACAGCGGCGGATCTTCCAACATCGCGCTGCGCGACAGCGCGGTGGCGGATGCCAGCCGGCGCTTTCTGGATGTGATGCTGGACTGCCCCGCGACGATCGCGGTGCTGACCTGGGGCCTGTCGGACCGCTTTATCGATCCGCCCGGCTGGCGTGACCGCCTGGCCGGGCGTTATCCGCGGATGCTGCCACTCGACAGCGCATATGTGCGAAAGCCGATGTGGCGCGCGATGGCGAAGGCTTTCGCTTAAGCCTTCGCCATCTTTCTCAGATGTTTGGCCAGAACCGGCGCGGCGTATTCGGCGCCCGTCATGAAGCGCATCAACGGACCGAAGCTATTCGCCGACGCCGGGCCGACCACGTAAAGGCCGGGATAGCTCGTCTCGAAATTGCCCGAGAGTTTCGGCGCCGCGCCTGTCGTCGCGATGCGCGACAGAAGCGACGGCGTCATGAACGGCACGCGCGACAGGTTCGCCTGGAAGCCCGTGGCGGCGACGACATGATCCGGCAGGAAGCGGAAGAGGAAGGGCAAGTTCACGGCCGCCCAGGAACGCCAGCCCGGCCCGATGGTCGTGGCGGGATTACGAATCTGCTTCCACCACTTGTCGTCATCCGCACCCGGCGGCGTGTGATAGCGAAGCGCGCTGTCACGCGCGACGATCTTCACCGAAGCACCGCCATCGTTGAGTAGCGCGGCCAGATCGACGGCGGATGCGCCCGCACCCAGAACGACGACCTCCTGGCCCTTGAACCGGGTGGCGTCGCGGTGATCGTAGCTGTGCGATGTCACGTCCCTGTCGAGATCAGCCAGTTCCGCGGGCACGTTGCGGAACCAGGTGATGCCGATCGCAAGAACGACGCGGCGCGCTTGGATGCGGCGGCCGTCTTCCAGCGTCAGCGCGAAGCCCGCATCGGATGCTTCGAGATTGGTGACATCCAGTTCTTCGAGCGTCGGTACATAAGTCTGGCGGAACCAGCTTGCATATTCGAGGAAGAGATCCAGCGGGATCGGCAACGCCGTATCCGCGTAAGGGATGCCCCGCGCTTCGCAATAGGCCTTGAGCGTGGAATCCTTGGACGGATGCGAGAGGCAGGAGCCGAAACCTTCGGACTTCAGCAGCATGTCCTTGGGCATGTGATTGCGCCAGGTGTCGAGCGCATGGCCGAAGATGCGGAAGGAAACACCCCGCGCTGCCAGCTGGGCCGCCAGCGACAAACCGTAAGGACCGGCGCCGATGATCGCGACTTCGCAATCCGTGGCGGGCTCCTTTGCCTTAAGGGTGAACAGGCTCTGGGAAGGCTGGGGGATCAGAACGGGACGAACCGTTCCAACATCTTCGAAATCGACACTGGTCATGGGCAAAACCTGTTCCAATACGGTACGGTTGCCGAGGCTTTTGCCCCGAAGCCGTACGCTTTTCCGCGCTCAACCGAATTCATCCAAATCGCATGCCAAATCCGTGCGTTCACCCTTGATTGACGCGATCCGGGGATAGTGAGCGCATGACCGTTAAAGTCTTGCTCGCAACAACCGTTCGCTCAGCCGCGTTCATCTCTATCGGCCCATGGCCGGTCCCGTCTCTTTTCTGGAAGGCGTCGGACAATCGCAAACCGATTTCGTCGTCGCGCTCGATGACCGCGCCACCGCGCTCCTGCTGCGCGCGCAGAAGAGAGCGACGGCGGCCGTCGCCGCACTGATCTGCCGATCGCTCGGCAACACGAACCATTACGCGCAACTGATGTCGCGCAACGGCTTCATCGCCGCCGCGCGGCAAGCCAATATCCGCACGCCGCTGACGCACGCGATCCTGAGCGAAACCGACCTCGAACACGCGCTCGACGAAATCGGCTTGCCCGCGGTACTCAAAGCAGATGGCACATGGGGCGGAGACGGCGTCATGGTGGTGCATGACCGCAACGAGGCCTTCAACACCTGGCGCAAGCTCTCAAGCGCGCCTTCGCTTCTGCGCAGCGCGGTGCGTGCCATCCGCCGCTCCGACGCGCATTTCCTGCAAGCGGCGCTGGGCGCCAAAGCGCCTGCGATCAGCATGCAGCAGTTCATTCCCGGCAAGCCCGCGACAACATCTTTCGCCTGCTGGCAGGGAAAGATCCTGGCCGCCAATCATCTCGAAACGCTCGCGGCGCAGGAAGAGAACGGCCCCGCCAGCGTGCTGCGCCGTATCGAGGACAACGCGATGGACGAAGCCGCCGCGCGTCTCGCCGCACGTTTCGAACTGAGCGGCCTGCACGGCCTCGACTACATCCGCGACGCGGAGGGGCGAGCGCATCTCATCGAGATCAATCCGCGCAGCCCTCAAACCAGCTATCTCAGTTTCGGGGCCGGGCACGACCTGGTTTCAGCGCTTGTTGCGCGCATAGATGGGCAGGCGCGCGCGCCGCGCCCCCCCATTGCTTGCGATACCGTCGCGCTGTTTCCCCAGGAATGGATGCGCGATCCGCTCAGCCCTTATCTCACCGGCACCTTCCATGACGTTCCCTGGGACGACCCGGCGATGATCCGCGCCTGGATGCAGTCGCAACAGGGCCGTCCCGCGCTCGAAAAATGGCGCGCCTTCATGGCGAACAGCCCGCAAGGCGCCCAGTTGACGGCCCAGTCTTAAACATTGTTTGCACTACCTCTCGTTAACCATTCCGCAGTGGCTGGCGAGGTTAAATCCGCCCGTCTGGCTTTGGGGGATGCGGGCCCGCCTCCTTTGAAGTGTCACGGCGGTACAGAGGCGATGGCGTTCTCCGATTCCCCCACGATTGCCGGTCCCCGCGCGGCCGGAGAGGATGGCGCTGGCGCGTTCCGCTTCAGCGATCTCATCCGCGTGGGCGCCGACCGTCTTGCCCTGATCCTGACCACCGCCACCGTCATCGTCGCCGTCACGATCATCGCGCTACTGTTGTGGCCTTCGACCTATTCCGCCTCCACGCTCGTCATGCTGGATCAACGCACCAACAGCGTGGCGCAAAACAGTTCCGTCCTGTCGTCGCTGCCGACCGATCCGGTGTCGGTGCAGAACCAGATCCAGATCCAAGCCGGACGCCATCACCGGCGAGATGCCCAGCGCCGACGCCGTGATCGACAATTTCGAACGCCATCTGACCGCCGAAGCCGTCGGACTTTCGACGACCATCAACGTCACTTTCAGATCGAGCGATGCGAAGAAGGCGGCGACCGTCGCCAATGCCATCGCCTCCGCCTATCTTGCAGACCAGGTGAATTTCGAAGACGAGGCCACGCGCGACACTACGACATGGTTGCTCGACCGCATTCATTCGCTTGCGCGGCAGGTGCAAGGCGCGGAAATGGCGGTTCAGCAATATCGCGCGCAGAACGATCTCAGCGACACCGGCGCGGGGGGTTCGCTCATCGATCAGCAGCTCATCGCGCAAAACGCAGCGCTGATTCAGGCCAAATCCGATCTTGCGCAAAAACAGGCCATCGCCTCGCAAGTCAATTCCATGATCGCGAGCGGCCAGGGATCCGACGTCTCGCAGGTGGTTTCCTCACCGCTGATCATCCAGCTTCGCACGCAGGAAGCCGAATTGATGCGCCAGGAAGCGCAGATGTCGTCGAAATACGGCCCGCGCCATCCCAAGATGGTGGACATCGAGTCCCAGAAACAGAACCTCGAAGACAAGATCGCGCAGGAAGCGTCCCGCATCGGCGGTTCGACGACCAACGATGTTGCTGTCGCGCGCGCCAATGTGGGTTCGCTGGCTGGAAGCCTTAAGGCGCTAGAGAAGAACGCGAGCGCCGATAGCCTCAAGCGCGTGAAGCTGAAGGCGTTGGAAGCCAATGCCGCCTCGACGCGCACCATGTACGAAGCCTTCGTCACGCGCCTGCGCGAAACGCAGGGTGCGGTCGGCCTTCCGAGCGCGCGCGTGATCTCGTCGGCTGCGGTGCCGGCCCATCCGAGTTCGCCCAAGCGCACGCTGATTGCTGCGGCCTCCATTCCGGTTGGCCTGCTTGCCGGGCTGCTGCTGGCTTTGCTCGCCGAACGCGCCGATGCGCCTGTGCCCTATCGTCCACGTCCGGCATTCCGCCCCGCGGTCGCAATGGCGACCGCGCCTGGAATGAGGCATATTCGCGCGCCATCGACGCGCTGCTGATGCGCCTGGCGCCGGGTCGACGCGGCGCCGGCGGAAAAGTCATCGCGCTCACCGCCGCCGACAAGAGCGAAAGCCGCACCGCGCTCGCCGCGGCGCTGGCGCGCGCCGCAGCCCGGCGCGGCCTTCGCGCCATCGTCATCGATTCCGATTTTCAGGTGCCGCGCGCCGCGCAAGCGATGGGACTGGTCCAGGGCGACCTCGGACTGCAGGATGTTCTCTCGGGTATGTCGCCGCTCAGCCAGAGCCTGGCGCGCGACACCCGTTCCAGCGCACTCCTGTTGTCGCCCGCGCGTTTGCATTCGCCGAACGCGCAGTTCCTGAATGCGCTGCCGCAACTTATCGCCTATCTGAAACGCAGCTTCGATCTGGTGATCGTGGATTGCCCCACGCCGGATTATGACAGCGCCTCGCGCTATTTCCTGCCGCTGAGCGATGCGGCGGTACTCCTGGTGCGCTGGCAGTCCACGCCGCGAGCCGCGGTGGCGCAGACAATCGACACTTTGGCTGCGCTCCGCGTTCCCGCCACCGGCGTTGTTTTCGCGCGCTAGGCGCGCATGGCAATCCCGCCCACAATTCGCTGGCTGGAACCGCCTCAGCCTTTATAGTCGCGGTCCATGAGACGCGACCTTTCCGCCCCTGCGGGCGCCATCCACCGCCGCACCATCGACAGCCAAGTCCTCAAGCAGGAAACCCTCGGCGATCCCACAAGCCGGCTGATCGACATCTATATTCCCGCCGGTCATGACGGACGCGGATTGCCGCTGCTCGTGGACATTGTCGGCTTCACCGCCGGCGGCCCCGCGCACACCAACTGGAAGAATTTCGGCGAGAACGTGCCGGAGCGTCTCGACCGGCTGATCGCACATGGTGCGATGCCGCCTTGCGCGGTCGCTTTCCCCGATTGCTTCACCCGGCTGGGCGGCAACCAATACATCAACAGCGAAGGCACAGGCCGCTGGGCCGACTTCCTGATGGAAGAAGCCGTGGCGTCGGTGGAAAAGGAATTCGGCTGCGGCGGCAAAGGCAGACGCGGCATCTTTGGCAAAAGCTCCGGCGGCTACGGCGCAATGGTGCATGCCCTGCTCTATCCGGACTTCTGGTCGGCGGCGGCGGTGCATTCGGGCGACATGGGTTTCGAGCTGTTGTACCGCCACGAATTTCCCGTCGTTCTGCGCGCATTGGCAGCGGTCGGCGGCAATCCGAAAAGCTGGCTGGAGAAATTCTACACCGCGCAGAAGACCAAGGACTCTGACATCCACATCATCATGATGCTGTGCCAGGCCGCCACCTTCGATCCCGATACCTCCGCCTACATGAACGTTCGCCTGCCGGTCGATCCGCACACCTGCGAGCTCATCGCCGATCGCTGGCAGAACTGGCTGAACTGGGATCCGTTGACGATCGCCCAAACGCGCGCCGACAACCTCAAGAAATTGAAGATGCTCTATATCGATTGCGGCGACACCGACCAGTACAACCTCATCTATGGCGCGCGGCGCATGCATGCGCTGCTGGAAAAACGCGGCGTCGCGCATGTATATGAGGAATTTCCCGACAACCACTCTTCCGTCGATTACCGGATGGACAAGAGTCTTCCTCTGCTCGCAAAGGCACTTTCGCAATGATGGACAAGAACAAGCTCAAGACGTTCTGCGATGCGCAGTGGGATGAATCCGTCATTCCCTCGATCACCGATTACATCCGAATCCCGAACAAATCGCCCGCCTTCGATCCCAAATGGGCCGAGCACGGCTATATGGATAAAGCGGTGTCGCTGATGGAGAATTGGGCACGCGAGAAGATCACCGCGATCAAGGGCGCCAAGCTGGAGGTGATCCGCCTGGAAGGCCGCACGCCGCTGATCTTCATCGATCTGCCGGGCAACAAGAACGACGACACCGTTCTTCTCTATGGCCATCTCGACAAGCAGCCGGAGATGAAAGGCTGGTTCGAAGGCTTTGGGCCGTGGGAGCCGCGCCGCGACGGCGACAAGCTGTATGGCCGCGGCTCCGCCGATGATGGTTACGCGATCTATGCCTCGATCACCGCACTCCTGGCGCTGCAGGACCAGAACATTCCCCGCGCGCGCTGCGTGATCGTGATCGAAGCCTGCGAGGAATCCGGCAGTTACGATCTTCCCTTCTATATCGACCATCTCGCCGATCGCCTCGGCAAGCCGTCATTGGTCGTATGCCTGGATTCGGGCTGCGGGAATTACGATCAACTCTGGCTCACCACCTCGCTGCGCGGCATCGCGATGGGCGTGCTGAAGGTGCGCGTGCTCACCGAAGGCGTGCATTCGGGCGATGCGTCCGGCATCGTGCCGTCTTCCTTCCGCATCACGCGCAATCTGTTGTCGCGCGTCGAAGACGAAGCGACCGGCGCGATCAAGCTGCAGGATCTTTATGTGCAGGTGCCACCACAGCGCATCGAACAAGCCAAACAGGCGGCGCAGATTCTGGGCAAGGAGGTCTTCAACAAGCTTCCCTTTGCCGGCGCCACGCGCCCCATATCGGAAGATTTGACCGATCTGGTGCTCAACCGCACATGGCGCCCGCAACTGGCGATCACCGCGATCGACGGTTATCCGCTGCCGGAGAATGGCGGCAATGTTCTTTTGCCCTATTCCTCCACCAAGCTCTCCTTCCGCCTGCCGCCGACCGCCAATGCGGACAAGGCCACGGCGCTGATCAAGAAGACGCTGGAATCCGATCCGCCCTATGGCGCGGAAGTGGAGTTCGACGCCGAACATGGCCAATCAGGATGGGAAGCGCCGAAGCTTGCAAGCTGGTTGGAAAAATCCGTCGAGACCGCGTCGCAAATGGCGTTCGGCAAATCCGCCGCCTACATGGGCGAAGGCGGCAGCATTCCGTTCATGGGCATGCTGGGCGAGAAATTCCCGGGCACGCAATTCGTCATCACCGGCGTGCTCGGTCCGCATTCCAACGCACATGGACCAAACGAATTTCTCCATGTGCCGACAGCGAAAAAGGTGACGGCCTCTATCGCGCAAATCGTTGCGGACCACTACACACGGAATTGAAGAAAATATATAAAAATCAGTGACTTATAATAAATCTGCCATCTCTGCCGATGCGGCGTGCACGCTGAACGCCGCATCGCGCAGGTTTTCCAATTCCGCCATTGCACCCTGTTGCGAAGCCCTGCTCTCACGGCAAGGCTTTTCTACGTCTGCGTGAATTGCCGCAGCGCGGACAGCATGCACAATTCACACAGGACAAGCCGGGGAGATTCGACATGACCAAGGGATTGATGCGCAGCGCCTTCGCTGCAGCACTCCTGCTCAGCAGTACGGCATTGGCGGTCGCCGCCGACAAGCCGGTTTACGGCAAATGGGGTTTCGATACTGCCGGCATGGACACGGCGGCAACGCCGGGCACGGATTTCTTCCGCTATGCCAACGGCGCATGGCTGGATAGCCACGCCATTCCCGCTGACAAGTCCGCAGTGACGCTGCGCCTGGAGATGACGGACCGAACCGAAGGCCGCCTGCACGACATCATGGAGGCCGCCGCCGCGAATGTCGCGCATGAACCCTCCGATCTGGAGGGCAAGGTCGGCGCTTTCTACAAATCGTTCATGAACGAAGCGCGCATCGAGCAGCTCGGTAGCCAGCCGATCAAGCCCGAGCTCGACGCCGTGCGCCGTTCGCGCACGCGCGAAGCGCTCGCAGCGCTGATGGGCCGCAACAATTCGGATTTCGAGCCTACGCTCTACAATTTCGGGATCGATGTGGATCTGAAGGATCCCAGCCGCTATGCGATCTATCTCTACCAGGGCGGCCTGGGGCTGCCCGATCGCGACTATTATCTCGAAAAGAGCTTTGCGCCTGCCAAGGCGAAATATCAGGCCTATGTCGCGCAGCTTCTGCGCCTGATCCGCTGGAAGAATGCGGACATGCGCGCCAGGGAAGTCGTCGCGTTCGAAACGAAGATCGCCAATGCGAGCTGGACGAAGGTTCAGGAGCGTGATCTCAACGCCGTCTACAATCCGGTGAACACCTCTGACCTTTTCACCTTCGCGCCCGGCTTCAACTGGGATGTGTTTCTGAAGGAAGCCAGGCTCGGTCACGTCAACCGTGTGATCGTGGCGGAGAAAAGTGCATTCCCGAAACTCGCCGCGATCTACGGCACCGCGCCGCTTGAAACCATCAAGGCATGGGAAGCCTTCCACATCGCGGACAACGCGGCGCCCTATCTCTCCAAGGCGTTCACCGACGCTTATTTCGACATGCATGACAAGACGTTGTCGGGCCAGGCCCAGCAGCGCGCGCGCTGGAAGCGCGCCATCACCGCTGTCGCCGGTGACGATTTCGGCGTCGGCGCGCGCTTCGGCACCTTCGGCACGATGGGCTTCGGCGTCGGCCAGCTCTACACCGCCAAATGGTTCGGCCCCGATGCGAAGGCGAAGATCGAAGCCCTAGTGCACAATCTTCTCGCCGCCTATCGCGTGCGTCTGCAGAATCTCGACTGGATGAGCGAGGCCACAAAAGCCGAAGCGATCAAAAAGCTCGACACCTACACGATCAAGGTCGGCTATCCGGATCATCCTCGCGACTATTCCGGTCTCGTCGTCACCGATGACGATCTCGTCGGCAATGTGCGCCGGGCCGGTGCCTTCGACTGGGCCTTCTATTCCGGCCGCTACAACGGACCGGTCGATCGCACGGACTGGCAGATGACGCCGCAAACCAACGATGCGTATAACGGATCGCTGCGCGACATCGTGTTTCCGGCGGGCATTCTTCAGGCGCCGATCTTCGACGCCAATGCCGATCCGGCAATCAACTATGGCGCGGTGGGCGGCGTCATCGGTCACGAGCTGACGCATGGCTTCGACGACCAGGGCCGCAAGATCGATGCGGACGGCCGGCTGCGCGATTGGTGGACAAAAGATGACGCCACGAAATTCGAAGCCCGCGCCAAGATTCTCGGCGCGCAATATTCCGCCTTTCAACCGCTGCCTGGCGTCCATGTGAACGGCGATCTGACGATGGGCGAGAACATCGCCGATCTGGGCGGGCTCACGCTGGCGCTGGATGCCTACCACGCCTCGCTCAAAAACAAGCGCATGCGCAAGATCGACGGACTCACAGGCGATCAGCGCGTGTTCCTCGGCTGGGCACAGGCCTGGCGCGGAAAAGTATCGGACGATTATGTGAAAAAGCAGGTCGTCAGCGATCCGCACAGCCCGCGGCAGTTCCGCGTCAACGGTCCCGTCCGCAACATCGACGCCTGGTACGACGCGTTCGACGTGAAGCCGGACGACAAGCTCTATGTCGCGCCAGCCAGTCGCGTGCATATTTGGTGATGGGAGCCTTGCGCCGCCGCGTGCGTTGGATAGTCCGATGACTTGCGAAAGCCCCGGCGATGCATGACCGGTTGCGCCGATTTGCCGATGCGCCGAGCATGATTTCGCATCTTGCCGACGAGATCGTGCGAAGATTGGAGGCCGGCGTGCGCGATCGCGGGCATGCCAGCCTTGTCGTATCCGGCGGAACCACCCCCGGCGCGCTGTTCGACGCGCTCTGCCGGCGCGACGCGCCGTGGGACAAGGTGTGGATCACGCTATCCGATGAACGCTGGATCCCGCCCGGCGAAGACGGCAGCAACGAAAAGCTGGTCCGCACCCGCCTGCTGCGTGCCAAAGCCGCGCGCGCGCGATTCATCGCCATGAAAACGCAGGACGCGAAACCGGAAGATGCCGAAGCCGCCGTGGATGCGGCCATTTCCGGGATACCAAAGCCTTTCGACGTCACCTTGCTCGGCATGGGCGACGACGGTCACACCGCGTCGCTCTATCCGCACGCGCCTGAGTTGAAAGCCGCGCTCGATGTCGAGGCGCCGGCTCTGGTCCATGCCGTCCACGCGCGGAACGCCGCCGCGACGGGCGATCGGATGACGCTGACCCTGCGCGCGATTTTGGAATCGCAATGGATCGCGATCCTGATCCAGGGCGAAGCGAAACTGAAAACTTACCGTGATGCGGAAAATGGCGCCGACGTGACGCAAATGCCCGTGCGCACCGTGCTGGCGCGGAGCCGCCCCCCGGTCGAGGTCTTCTGGGCGCCTTAAAACGCTGCAATGAAGTGGGCCCAATCGGGCCGCGTCACGGCCTCCGTGGCGCTCAGTTTTCCTAGGCTCGCTTTGCTCACGAAGGAAAACTGGCGCGCCCGAAAGGATTCGAACCTCTGACCCCCAGATTCGTAGTCTGGTGCTCTATCCAGCTGAGCTACGGGCGCGCATATCGCGAGGGCGCGCAACCTATTCAGCAGAAACCACGATGGCAACCCTCTTTGATACAGGCGGGGAACCGCCCGGGCTGCCATTTGGCCACATGCCGCCGGGGCGGATCAGGGCGATGTCGGCTTTCGGGACACACCTGCCAAGTCCCCGTCCTGCCCACCAAATTTCCCCCAACCTGCGTGCTCACGCGTCTTGTCGGGGCCTGATTGCGTGGTTAAGACTGACGACTGCCCGCCTTAGAGTTCTTGAAGGTTCGGGCTGGGGCAATGCGTTCGGGCGCAATCAGCGCCGGGGGGCGGTTCAAACCGCCCGAGCGGAGACAAACAGATGTTGAGAATGGCGGACTCGCGGCGGGTTTTGACGCTGATCCTGGCAGCGGCGGCACTCGGCCTTGCAAGCTGCGGCAGCGTCGATGATGCAATGTTCGGTAGTGATTCCGGCAGCGATCAATCCGCGCCCGCATCCGATACCGCAACGCCCGGCACACTTCCCTCCGCCAGCAGCGATCAGGCGGTCGCTTCCCAGCCGGGAACGCTGCCGGGAAGCGGCGCAAGCGTCGCAGCCGGACCCAGCATCTCCATCACCCCGGTGACGATCGAGCCGGGCAGCGACACCGGCACGGCCGTCGGCCAGAAGGTCGCGCAGATTCGTTCGGACGTCTCGGGCCTGCAAGGCAAGATCGTCGCCAACGCGCAACAGCTCGCAACCCTGCGCGGGCAGGCCGGCAGCTCGGCCAGCGCCTATCACGAATCCAAGGCGCGCATTACAACCCATCTTCAGATGGGCACCACGCGCGGCAATCCGGAACTGGTGGCCCAGTGGAACTCGGCGCAAAGCTCGCTCGACGAGCTGACCACCAATATCAACGCGCTCAATGCGCTCGGCACGGCGGTTTCCGCCGATGCGTCGCGCGCGCATTTCGATCTGGATACGATCCAGTCCACCTACAACGTCTCCGGCGCGGTCGATGAAGATCATCGCCAGCTTTCGGTGCTGGAAGACGAGACCGACCAGACGGTCGTGCTGATCGACAGGCTGATGCGCCAGATCTCGGCGGACGTGCAACGCCAGACGGCCTATGTTGCCAATGAGCGCGCCAATCTCACGACGCTCGCCAGCGCCATCAAGAACGGCGAACTCTATGGCTCTGAACTGGGCGCGCCGATGCTGGCCTCCACATCGGCACCCGCAAGCTATGGCGCAACGCCCAGCGGTGCTGCGCTCGTCACCATCCGCTTCGACCACCCCGGCGTCGAATACCAGCAGATCCTGTACACGGCGCTGAGCCAGGCGCTGCAGGCGCGTCCGGGTGCCGGTTTCGATATCGTCGGTGTTTCGCCCACGCGCGGAACGGCCTCCGCCGTGCAGCTCGCGCAATCCAGCGCCCGCCGCCATGCGCAGGATGTCCTGCGCTCCATGACCGACATGGGTGTTCCGGCGACACGCCTCGGCCTCTCCTCGGCGACCGACCCGTCAATCTCGTCCAGCGAAGTGCGCGTCTTCGTGCGCTAGAGTTTCCCGGCATCAAACAAAAAGGGCGCGGCTTGCACCGCGCCCTTTCTTTTTTGCGTTCATCAATGCGCGGGCTGCAATTCCTTTGTCAGGAATGCCGCGCCGGCCTTGTCGGCTTCGTCCCAGGATATGTGCCGCAGGAAGCCGTGGATCTCGTTCGGAATGACCATCTCTTCGTAATAGACATGATGCGCATCCAGCCTGCGCGCCAGATCGATGGTCTGGGCGAAGGGAACATTGCGGTCGTCGTCGCCCTGGATCAGCAGCACCGGCGACTTCCAACTATCGATGCTGGCATCAGGCGATGCTTCAAACGCGACCTTCAATGCCGCCTCGTAATCGCCTTTCTCAAAGCGCGGCTTGGGTTTTGCGACCCAGTCGGTGAGCTGCGTCCAGTCATGCACGCCGTGGAAATCCACACCCGCCTTGAAGACATCGGAATTGCGCGCTAGCCCCATCGCGGTGAGATAGCCGCCATAGGAGCCGCCCCAGATTCCGATGCGGTTGGCATCGACGCCGGGTACCTTTTGCAGATAGCGCGCGCCGGCCAGAACATCCTGATACTCGGAAGCGCCCGCAGGTCCTGCGTTATCGGGATGATGGAAGGCGTGTCCATAACCGATGCCAAGCCGGTAGTTCACCGACAGAACGGTGAAGCCATGCGCGGCGAGATATTGGTTCACCGCATAGGAATTGGAATAGTAATCCATGTAGTGCCAGCCCAGCAGCATCTGCCGCGGCGGGCCGCCATGAACGAAGATGACGCCGGGTTTTGTGGCGCCGTCATTCGCCTGGAAAAGCTGACCGTGAATGGTGAGCCCGTCCGGCGATTGGAACGTTACGCGTTTGGGAACGACCAGCGCATCGACCGGAAAATTCTGCGGCAGCGTTCCTCCCTTCAGATCGCGCTCACCTTTTCCGTCCATGCCGACGGTTGCGACGGAGAAGGGACGTTTCGCACCGGCGGAGATGAACGCCACCGTGCTTGCGCTCGCGACGACGGGCGATGTCTCCAATCCGTCGCCGGATGTGAGCGCGGCGGGAGCGGCCGCATCCACCGGCACGCGGAAGATGTGGCGGCGGTCGTCATCGTTCTGGTCGCCGCCGGTATTGGCGCTGTAGATCATGAACCGGCCATCGCGGCTTTGCGCGACATCTTCCACCATGAAGTTGCCGGGCGTGAGCCGCATGGCGTCGCCGCCATCGGCGGGCATCGAATAAAGATGCGGCCAGTTGTCGAGATCCGCGAGGAAGACAAGCCGGTTTCCCGCTGCCCAATGCAAATTCGCATTGCCGGCGGTCTCCGGATAAGAGCCGAGCAAGGTGTCCGGACTCTGCCAGACCTTGTGCCCCGCACCGGAATTGGTGTCCGCGATCCAGATTGACCACGGATGCGGGATTTCCTTCAGGATCGGTTCGGGTGGGCCGCCGCGGCCGGGCCTGCGCACATAAGCGATCTGGCTGCCGTCTTTCGACCATTCGAACCCATCATCGCGGCTGGTGGACGGCGCGAGATAGAGAATCGGCGATGCCGCGTTGGCATAGATGCCGATGAAGCTGTGATCGTCGCCATCGCGTTTCGACACGAAGGCCAGACGCTTGCCGTCCGGCGACCATTTGGGATTCTCGGCATTGCCGCGATCGAAGAAGTAGCGCGCGGGCTTGGCCTTGGCCGACAGCGAGGTCAGCCAGACGTGATGATCGTTGATGTAGGCGATGCGGCCGTCATTGGTCAGCGTCGGCTGATCGCCTTCGGCGATTTTCACCGGCGCCGCGCCGCTGAGCGAAGCGGACCAGATCGTGACGATCGGCTGCGTGCCGGATGAATCCGGATCGGGCGCAAGGTCGCCTTCCGCCGGCCAGTTGGCGTCGTGATCGCCGCCGCGCACATAGAGAAGATGCTTGCCGTCAGGCGAGAAGGTGAGCTGCGTCAGTTCCTGCCCGTCATCCTGCGTATATTGCGTGATCTGCTTGGGCGCGAAGGACGGGCCGTCCGCGACCCAGACATTGCGCACGCCATTGACCACGCGCACCCAGGCGACGCGGTCCGCATGCTCCGCCGACGCGATACTCGCCACAAATGGAAAGGACAGCACCTGATCCATCGTGAATGGATCTTTCGCCGGTTGTGCGCTCGAACCTGCCAGCGGCGCGAGAACACAAACAGCGGCGACGATTGCAAAGCGAATACGGCTCATTCCTGCCCTCCCAAGTGGAGAGTCAGCTTACCGCCATGACCGGTGAGAGCAATCGGTGTGCTGCGGCTAAGCGACGCCGTTCTTCTTCATCCAGGCGAGCCATTCGCGCCACGCCTGCTTGGCGTCCTTCTCATTATAGGACGGACGATAATCGGCGAAGAAGCCGTGCTGCGCGTCGGGGAAGAGTTCGTACCTGCAATCGTTCTTTCCCGCATCGTGCATCGCGGCTTTCATCTCTTCGATGTCGGCCACCTTGATGCCCTTGTCCTGGCCGCCATAGAAGGCCAGCACCGGTGCGTTGATGTCCGCCACCAGATCGAGCGGATATTTGGGACGCAACGGATTTGCGGGCGAAGGCCCGCGCAGGCTGCCATAAAAAGACACGCCGGCTTTCACCTTCTGGTTATGCGCGACATAGAGCCAGACGATGCGTCCGCCCCAGCAGAAGCCGGTGACGCCGAGCCGCGTGGTGTCCGCGCCATCGCCGGATGCGAACGCGACCGCCGAATCCAGATCGCTCATCACTTCGGCATCGGGCACTTTCGCGACGACGTCGTTGAACAGCTCTTTCAGATGATCCATGTCGTATTTTCCGGGATCGCCCTGCCGCGCGTAAAGCGACGGCGCAATGGCGTAATAGCCCTGATGCGCGAGGCGGCGGCAGATGTCGCGGATATGCTCGTGAACGCCGAACACTTCCTGCACGATCAGGATGATCGGCAGGTTGGTCTTGCCGGAAGGCTTGGCGCGGTAACCGGGAATCTTGCCATCGGAAACCGGGATGCTGACTTCGCCCGCATCCAGCCCCTTCGCATCGGTAACGATGGTGGCCGCGTTCAAAGGCCCGGTAGCCAGCGTGAATCCGGCGACAAGCCCCGTCGCGGCGAATGTGCGCCGCGTGATAGGCAATGCGAAATCCTTGTCCATGAAATCCCTCCCGTGAGCATTTCTCGTCTTGCCAAGCCCTGCAATGGCAGTGACGCTAGCGTCCGGTTCCGTCATCGGAAAGAGAACAGAATGAATTTCCGCATAGTTTTCGCCGTATTCGCATCGCTGCTCACCATCGGCGCCGCCCAGGCGGACGCACCCATCGCCAAAAAGCACATGGTCGTCACCGACAGTCCGTTCGCGACCGATGCGGGGCTTCAAATGCTGCGTGCCGGCGGATCGGCCGTCGATGCGGCCATCGCGGCACAGATGATGCTGACATTGGTGGAACCGGAATCCACCGGAATCGGCGGCGGCGCGTTCGTCGTGCTGTTCGATCCGAAAGCGAAGAAGGTGACCACCTTCGACGGCCGCGAAATGGCGCCGGCCTCCGCGACGCCCGGCATGTTCCTGAATGCGAGCGGCAAGCCGCTTGCGCATGGCGACGCGATTCCGGGCGGGCTTTCCGTGGGCGTACCCGGCGATGTGGCGATGCTATGGCTCGCGCATGAGAAATACGGAAAACTGCCCTGGGCCAAGCTCTTTGCGCCCGCCATCGCGCTCGCCGAAAAAGGCTTTCCGGTTTCCAAGAAACTTTCCACGGAGCTGCGCGAATATCCCTTCGCGAAGATGCCGGACCTTCGCGCCTTCTTCTACAAAGCCGATGGCTCGCCCTATGCGGAAGGCGAAATCCTGAAGAACCCGGAACTCGCCGATACGCTGCGCGCCATCGCGAAAAACGGACCGAAGGCCTTTTATGAAGGCCCTGTCGCGCAGGCCATCGTCGACAAGGTGCAGCATGCGCCGATCAATCCCGGCGGCATGACATTGGACGACCTAAAGAACTACGTCGCCAAGGAACGCCCGGCCGTGTGCGGCACCTATCGCACCTATCGGCTTTGCTCGATGGGACCGCCCAGTTCCGGCGGCGTGGCGGTGATCCAGATCCTCGACATGCTGGAGCGGTTCCCGTCCAAAGATCTGCAGCCCGGCACGCTTTCGCAGGCGCATCTGTTTACGCAGGCCAATCGCCTCGCTTTTGCCGATCGCGCGAAATACATGGCCGATTCCGATTTCATTCCGGTGCCGGTGGAAGGGCTCACCGACCGCGCCTATCTGCTGGAACGCTCCAAGCTCATCGATCCCACGAAAGACATGGGAAAAGCGCAAGCCGGAACGCCGCCGGTCAAACATGCCAGCATCGACTTCACGCCGCAGCGCTCGCCGCAGCCGCAAGGCACCAGCCATCTGTCCATCGTCGACGACAATGGCGAAGCAGTTGCGATGACCACGACGGTGGAATCCATCCTCGGTTCGAAGATGATGGCCAAGGGTTTCATCCTCAATAACCAGCTCACCGATTTCTCTTTCGATCCGGTGCTGGATGGAAAGCCGGTGGCCAATGCGCCGGCGCCGGGAAAGCGTCCCTTGTCCGCGATGTCGCCGACCATCGTTTTCGACGCGAACGGGCGATTCAAGATCGCGACCGGATCGCCGGGCGGCCCGCTCATCATTCCCTACACGGCGCAGTCGATCATCAATCTGATCGACGGGCATGAAACGCCCGCCCAGGCCGCCGCCGAACCGCATGTCTCCAACCTCAACACGCCTACGCTGATCGAGAAGGGTACGTCCGCCGAAGCCCTCATTCCGCAACTCGAAGCGATGGGACATCATGTTGCCGAGCCGATCGTCGAGCAAAGCGGTGTCAACATCATCGAGCGGGTGAAGGGCGGCTATCTGGGCGCCGCCGATCCGCGCCGCGACGGTAACGCGAAAGGCGACTAGATCGTCGCGACGGCAAAAAGACGCGAAAACGGAAACAGCGTCTTGCCATCCGCGCGCCGCGGATAGGCCACGTTCAGCCGCGCCTTATATTCGCGCGTGAAGGCGGCGCGCCCGGCATCGTCCAGCGCATCGAGGAACGGGCGCAAGCCCGTGCCGCTGACCCATTTGAACACGGCGTCCTCGCCTTCCAGCACATGCAGATATTCGCTCGTCCAGATGTCCAGCGACACCGCATGCGGTGCCAGGATGTCGTAATAGGTCTGTACCTTCTCCACGAAGATACCGCGCACATGGGCAAGCTTCTCCGCCCACGTGCCTTGCGCGGCCACATCCCGCATCAGCGTGTGCGACGGGGAATATTGGTTGTTCGGAACCTGAAAGGCGAAGGTGCCGCCTTTGGCGACGAAGCCCATCAGCCGCGGCAACAGCGCACGATGATCGGGCAGCCATTGATAGGTAGCGTTGGAAAACACCACATCATAAGGCGCATCCGGTTTCCACGATGCGAGATCCGCCAAGGTGAAATCGGCGGCGACCCCGCTTTTCTTCGCCGCCTCGATCATCTGCGGCGAAGAATCGACACCTTCGATTTTCGCGCGCGGCCAGCGCCCCACCAACAACGTCGTCGAATTGCCCGGCCCGCATCCCAGATCGGCAACGCGTTGCGGATTTTCGGCCGGCACCCGCGTCAGCAGATCGGCAGCCGGCCGCGTGCGTTCATCGGCATAGGTGAGATAGACGGAAGGGTTCCAACTCATTCTTCGCGGTCCGGAATGGTCACACGGAATTGCGTACCGCGTTCATCGCTTTTTACAAGCGTGACATCGCCGCCATGCGCGCGGGCCAGATCGCGCGCGATGGCAAGGCCAAGGCCGGAACCGCCAACGCGCGTCGTTCCCGCAAAGGGCTGGAACAGGCGCTCGCGGATTTTCTCCGGAATGCCGGTCCCGTTGTCGGCGATATCGATCTTGGTGGCGGTCCCGTCGCGCGTGGCGGTGACAGTGACGGTGCCGCCTGTTTCCGCCAGCGCCTCGCTCGCATTGCGCAGAACATTCAGCAGAATGCGGAACAGTTGCGCCGCATCCGCATCGGCTTCGATCGCGGTATCGACCAGATCGTCCGGAATCACGCGCTCCTTGCCGGACAGCGCCGCCTCGAGCGCTTCATCGACGACGGGCTTCACGCGGATCTTGCGGCGCTGCGGCGGATGCTCGTCGGCGCGGCCGTAGCGCAGCGTATTGGTGGCCAGCGCCACGGCATGATCGATGGAGGAAACAAGGCGCGGCGCCAGCCGCTGCACCGAAGGGTCTTCGCTCTTGGAAAGCTGGTCGGAAGCAAGTTGCGCGCTGGAGAGGATGTTGCGCAGGTCGTGCTGGATTTTCGCCACCGCCGTTCCCAGCGCGGCCAGGCGCGCGCGCTGCTGCAGCGACGAATAGATGTCGCGCTGCATGGAGCCCAATTCGCGTTCGGCGATTCCGATCTCGTCGCGCCGCGCGGTGTCGGCGACGATGCGGCTGGCGTCTTCCGGATCGGCGCGGAAATTCACCATCGCGCGCGTGATGTGCCGCATCGGCCGCACCAGGACGAGATAGAGGCTTATGAAAACCAGAAGGCCGGTGACGAGGGAGATAAGAACCGCCAGCAGCACGACGCCCCAGGCATAGGATTTGAGCTGCGCGTGGATCGGCGCTTCGTTGAGGATGACTTCGACCGCTTCGGCGCCCTTGATCCGCGTCGGCGCGATGACATGCAGGATGCGCCGGCCGCCATGCAGCAGGCAGTCCATGCCGTCGATCATCTCGGTGAAAACGCCGTCCTTTCGCAGATCGATCGTCACATCGATCTTCGACGGCGTTTCGTTGGACAGGAAGATTTCGCGCTGGTCCGGGCGCGGCAGCATCACCGCGATGGCGCCGGCGCGCGTGAGAAGCTGCGCACGCAGATTGGGCGACAATCCGTTCTGCGGCTCGGTGAAAGGCAGGATCGCGATCTCGGCGGTTTCCACCTGCCGGTCCAGCAGGCTTTGGTGATAGCGCCCGATGGACGGCACGAAGATCGCCACCTGCGTCAGCATCACGTAAACGATCGTCAAAAGCAGAAGACGTCCGGACAGGCTGTGGGCGACCAAAGCCCAGCCCTCTGCGAACCTTGTGCGCCCGTCCTTCGCCATCCCCGTCATGAAGACGGAAGATGGGGGCTAAATGAAGATGCCGAAAGGGAAATCCACGCCCATCACGGCAAATTTAGGAATAATAGTCATGAATGCCGTGTTGGTTGACAGGTCCGGCCCACCCCCTTAGAAACCGCGCTCTTTCGAAGAGGCCCGGCAAAGTCCCGGGAATTGAGCCATGAAGCGCCCTTATCAGCCGAGCAAGATCGTCCGCAAGCGGCGCCATGGCTTCCGTTCGCGCATGGCCACGGCCGGTGGACGCAAGGTGCTGGCGCGCCGCCGTGCGCATGGCCGCAAGAAGCTTTCCGCTTAATCCGCCCCACGGGCCTCGCATGCCCGTCATGGACCGCCTTAAAAATCGTCCAGATTTCCTGCGCGCCGCGCGGGGTATCCGGCGCTCGACCGCAAGCCTGACCGTGGAACTTTGCCCCGCGCCCGCGCCGGTTTGCGGCCATATCCGGGTCGGTTTCACCGCCAGCCGCAAGGTCGGCAATGCAGTGGCCCGCAACCGGGCGAAAAGACGGCTTCGGGCCGCCGCCGCGGCTGTTCTTCCTCTTCATGGCCGGGAGGGGCATGACTATGTTCTGGTCGCGCGGACGGCGACGCTGACGAGAGGCTTCGCCGAACTGCTCAACGATCTATCGGGCGCGCTGACCGCCGCCCATGCCCGGCTCGACAAGCCCAATCGGGGAGACGCGAATTGACGAAAGGCGCGACATCGCCGCTCCGGCGCGCAGGCACTGCCGCGCTGGTCGCGCCCATCCGCTTTTATCGACGCTTCATCTCGCCGATGCTGCCGCCCGCCTGCCGTTACGAGCCCACCTGCTCGCGCTACGCGATCGAAGCCATACAGGTTCACGGACCGCTCAAAGGATTCTGGCTTGCGCTGAAACGCATTCTGCGTTGCCACCCCATTCACTGGCTCGGAGGATCGGAAGGTTTCGATCCCGTGCCGCCGCTGAAGTAGAGAGACATGGACAACAAGAATCTTCTGATCGCCGTCGTGCTTTCCGCCGCTGTACTTTTCGGCTGGCAATATTTCGTGGCCGGGCCGCAGATGAAGGCCGAGCAGCAGAAGCAGCATGTGCTGGCGAAGGAAAAGAGCGTCGAGACCAAGCCGGCGGCCTCCAAGGCGTTGCAATCGAGCGGCGCCCGCGTGGCGATCGCGACGCCGACAGTGGACGGCTCGCTCAGCCTCAAAGGCGCGCGTTTCGACGACCTGCAATTGCGCCGCTATCACGAGACCGTCGATCCCAAGAGCCCCGAGGTCGTGCTGTTCTCGCCGCAGAACACGGCCTTTCCCTATTACGCTGTCTATGGATGGGTGGCCGCTCCCGGCGATCCGGTGAAGCTTCCCGACGACAACACGGTGTGGACGCTGGCGAGCGGCAAGGTGCTTGCGCCCGATCATCCGGTGACTCTCACCTGGAACAATGGCCAAGGCCTCGTCTTCACCCGCAACATCGCGGTGGACAGTCAATACATGTTCACCATCCGCGATACGGTGGCGAACAAAGGCGGCAAAGCGCACACGCTCTATCCCTTCGCCTATGTCGCGCGCGACGGCGTGCCGCCGGAAACCCAGCATTACTGGTCGCTGCATGAAGGCTTCGTCGGCGTTGCCGATGGTTCGCTGAAAGACGCCAAATACAGCGACTTCGACAAGAACGAGCCGCCGCAGAACTTCCAGTCCACCGGCGGCTGGCTGGGCATCACCGACAAATACTGGATGGCTGCCGTCCTGCCGCCGCAGAACGAAGCCTTCGACGGCAATTATCGCGGCACGCCCTATCGCAACACCCACGCATATCAGGCCGACTACCGGCTGGGCGCGCGCACCGTGCAGCCGGGGCAGACGATCGACATCTCACAGCACCTTTTCGCCGGGGCCAAAGTGGTTTCGGTGGTGCAGGCGTATGAGAAGAATCTGAACATCGCCAAGTTCGATTACGCGATCGATTGGGGCTGGTATTCGTTTTTCACGCGCCCGCTCTTCTGGGTTCTCGACAAGTCCTATTCCTTCCTCGGAAATTTCGGCCTCGCCATTCTGTTCCTCACGGTGCTGATCCGCGGCTCGCTGTTCCCGCTCGCCAATGCCGGCTTCCGGCAGATGACGCGCATGAAGAAGCTGCAGCCGGAGATGGAACGCATCAAGGAGCGCTACAAGGACGACCGCGTCCAGCAGCAACAGGAGATGATGGCGCTCTACAGCCGCGAGAAGGTGAACCCGGTTTCGGGCTGCCTGCCCATGGTGATCCAGATCCCGATCCTGTTCTCGCTCTACAAAGTGTTCCTCGTCACCATCGAGATGTATCACACGCCATTCTTCGGCTGGATCAAGGACCTCTCCGCGCCCGATCCCACCTCATGGATGAACCTGTTCGGATTGCTGCCATACAATCCCCATGCGCTGCTGCCGCCCTTCCTCGCCTTCCTGAGCATCGGCGCGTGGCCGGTTCTGCTCGGCATCACCCAATGGGTGCAGACCAAGATGAACCCCGCAACTTCCTCACGCTGCTGCAGCAGTACTTCATGATGCGCAAGCACGGCGTGGAGATTCATCTTTTCAACAATCTGAAGCTGCCATGGGCGAAATCTGCGGCGACAAAGCCGAAAGCGGCCGAGTGAACGAAGACGAGAAATCGGACGACGAGAAACGCGCCGACAGCGAACGCGCGCGCAAGTTGTTTGCCGGCGATTGCGATTTCGTGGCCGGCGCGACGACCCCAGAGGTGTTCCCGCCTGCAACATTGCCGGAGATCGCCTTTGTCGGCCGCTCCAACGCCGGCAAGTCCAGCCTGATCAATGCGATCACCGGGCGCTCGGCGCTAGCGCGCGTCAGCCACACGCCGGGCCGCACGCGGCAGATCAACTTTTTCAATCTTGGCGCCCGCGTCATGTTGGTGGACCTGCCCGGCTATGGCTACGCCAAAGCCTCCAAGGCGATGACGGCTGAGTGGAATCTGCTCATCACCACCTATCTGCGCGGACGGCCAAGCCTGCGACGGGTTGTCCTGCTGGTGGATTCGCGCCGCGGCATCATGGACAGCGACGAAGAGGTTCTCACGCTTCTGGATCAGGCCGCGATGTCCACCCTGGTGACGCTCACCAAGAGCGATGAGATGAAGCCTGCCGAGCTAAAAAACGTCGTCGCGGAGACCGAGGTCAAGGCCGCCAAGCACACGGCCGCCTATCCCGAAATATTTGTCACCTCGTCGCACGAGAAACGCGGGCTGGACCCGCTGAAGGTGAATCTTCTTTTGTTGGCCGAAGCCTGACCTATCGGCTATAAGCCTGAGACTTCAGCGGAAACCCAAATGGCCCTGCAGGACGACGTCGGAACCGGACCGGAGCGCAGCCTGCGCGTGCTCGCGCGCTGGCGTCAGACCGCCCGCGTTCTCGTCGAGGCCCTGCCCTACATTCTTCAGTATGAAGGCCGCAACCTCGTCGTGAAATATGGCGGTCACGCCCTGGAGAACGGCGTGAGCGAGAATTTCGCGCAGGACATCGTGCTGATGAAGATGACGGGCATCGATCCCATCGTCGTTCACGGCGGTGGCCCGCAGATCGGCCAGATGCTCGCGCGCCTGCAGATTCCCTCCACCTTTGTCGATGGCCTGCGTGTCACCGACCAGGCGGCGATCGAAGTTGTCGAAATGGTTCTCACCGGCACGATCAACAAGCAGATTGTCACCGGCATCAACGCCGCCGGCGGACGCGCGGTGGGCATCTCTGGCAAGGACGGCAATCTCGTCATCGCCAAGAAGCTCGAACGCATGAAGATGGACCCCAAGACTCTGCAATCGCGGCCGGTCGATCTGGGCTTCGTCGGCGTGCCGGAGAAGGTGAACGGCGAGGTGCTGAGCACCATCATCAATTCCGATCTCATCCCCGTCGTCGCGCCCATCGGCGTCGGCGCCAAAGGCGAGACCTACAACATCAACGCCGACACCGTCGCCGGCGCCGTCGCCGGCGCGATGAGCGCGGCGCGTCTTCTGCTCCTCACCGATGTCGAAGGCGTGCTGGACCGCGAAGGCAAGCTCATTCCCAAGCTCCAAGATCGAAACCGCGATCGATGCGGTGGAAGCCGGTGTGTCGGGCGCGGTGATCCTGGACGGACGCATTCCCCATGTGCTGCTGCTCGAATTGTTCACCGAGCACGGCGCCGGAACCATGATCGTCAAGGAATGATGGCTCGCTGGCGCGCCGGCGCGCTTCTTACGCTGAGCGCATTTTTCCTTTTTCTTTCGCACCATGCGGCGCAGGCCGCCCTGCAGGTCTGCAATCGCACCAGCTATGTGCTCTACGCCGCCGAAGGCTGGACTGTGGGCGCGGACAATTTCACCAAGGGATGGACGCGGCTGATTCCCGGATCCTGCGCGACACCGATCTCCGGGATGCTCACGGCGCCGAGCTATTACCTCTATGCACGAAGCTCGCAGGGCCACAGCGGAACGGCGCGCGCCTGGGGCGGACAGGTGCAGCTATGCGCGAAGGACACAAACTTCTCGCTGAAGGCGCCCGCTTCCTCGCCAACTTGCCCCAATGGCGACACCTATACGATGCCCTTCGCACCGGTCGAGACGCATCGCATGCAAAGCTGGACCGCAACGCTCACCGAGTCCGACGCCATCGCCACCGACGACCAGGCGCGCGCCGCCGGACTGGATCGGCTGCTGCGCGACATCGGCTACAAGATCGGCAATGAACACCAGCGCGTCGAGGCGCTTAAAAAATTTCGCACCAAATTCAAACTCGCCCCCAAGGCAGGCGTGACGGAGCTTTTTGACGCGCTGGAAACCGAAGCCCTGAAAGCTTCGGCGCCGGCGGGCTATTCCATCTGCAACGACACGGCCGGCGAAATATGGACGGCGCTGGCGTTTCGCGAGCAAAAGCAGGCGCTGGCGGCGGGCTGGTGGAAGATTCCGGCAGGCGCCTGCGCCCACGCACTCACCCAGCCTCTGACCATCGACAAGGTCTTTGTTCACGCCGAAGGGCACAACAAGCCGCATCTCGTCGATGGCGCGGAAAAATTCTGCATCACCAACATCACCTTCCAGATCGCGAAGGGCGGTGATTGCAAAAAGCGGGGCTTGAACGAGGCCGGCTTCGCCACGACCAACACCCAGGGCCGCTCAGGCTATACCGCGCATATCGGCGAGAAAGGACTGCTGCCCGCGCCGTCTCAGGCTTCGATGCCGAAATAATTGAGGTGCCAGAGCATCTCGTCGTCCGTCAGCGGAAAATGCACGCCATCACGCGCCGGAAGCAGTTCGCCGCCCTTGATGTGCATCACCAGCGTCTGAACCTTGAAGGCGACGCGCATCGACAGTTTGGCGCGCCACACCAGGGCGACCGCCGGCTTGGCAGTTCCCGATTGGATGATGCGGCGCGCCGTTTCGATGGGCGTGCGCGCCAGCAGCGCAAGCGCGGCAATGACGAATTCGCGCTTGCCGGATTCGGCCGCGCGCTCGACCGCGAAATCGTCGAGCCGGCCTTCCTTATGCAGAAGCGCGACATCGGATTGCGCGCGCGCGGCAGGATCCATGTCCTCGTCGAAAGGCTCATCGACGCGCGCGCGCACGCGCTTGGCGAGAACGCTTTTGGTTTCCGGATCCAGGCCGTCGCGCGCCGAAAGCTTGTCGAGCAGGGCGGCGCTCACGAAGCCGGCGATGCGGCGGATCGCACGCTGCGACAAGTCGTTGCGCAGCACCAGCGGCAGATGCCAGTCGGCGATACGTTCGCCATGCTCGATGATTTTCTCCAGCGTCTGCTCGCGGATCTGCGCCGAGGAATTGGCCAGCAGCGCGGCGACGGCGGGCACATCCAGCGCGGTCGCGATGGCATCCGATACGTTGTGGCTCAAGGGCCGGCGCGCCGCGATGGCTGTCAGCGTGAAGCGCGCCTGTGCCGAGGAAATAATGTCGACCAGATCGGCGTCGGACAGAAGCGGGGAATATTCCAGGATTGGCGCCGCGACTTCCTCGACGTCGCGCGCCAGCCGGTCGATCACGCGCTTGGGTATGCAATCCAGCGACTTGATTTCCTCGGCCAGGATGCGGCGCACGCGCGGCAGCTGGTCTTCGGCGAGGCGCTCCAGCGTCTCGATCGTCAGCGCGCGCATTTTCTCGCTGGTGTCTTGCGGCAGATTGGGAATTAACCGACCGATCTTGCGCGCGAGTTCGGCACGCACCTCATCGTCGCCGTCTTCGGCGAGCAGACGGTTGGCATGCGGGGGCGCGGCCGGGTTTTGCGCGACGGCGCGACGTGCCTTGATGGAGCCTTCGCTGGCCAGGAAGAACAGGACTTCGGGCGCGGCATCGGAACGGGCGGCAAGTTCCTCGCGCGCGGCATTGTTGCGCGCCTCGAGGATGCGCAGCGTATCGGCCTGCGAAAGCGTCGGCGCGATGTCGGATTTGCGTCTATCCAAAGCCATGGTCCACCCGAGGCGCTGAACGGCCCCTTTCCCGTGGTTGTATTTTCGCCCGGGCGCCCTTCGACCCGGTTAACGCGCGTCCATCTTCGCGGCCACGCGCGCGCTTGCTTAACAAATCCCTATCGCCCATTTTCCGGCCATGTCCGCGCTATCCCCACAATCCGACGCCCCCGATTTTCGCCATGTGACCGCATGGGTCTTCGATCTGGACCACACGCTTTACACACTGGATGCCGCCCAGCACGGGGCGATGGAGGAGCGGATTTGCGTCTTTGTGCAACGGCACTTTGGACTCACGCGCGAACCGGCCTGGGAAATCCAGAAGCGCTATCTGCGCGATTATGGCAGCACATTGGCCGGACTTGTGCGCCACGACGGCGTCGACCCCGACATCTATCACGACACCGTCAATGACTTGGCCGCTCTGTCGCTGAAACCCGACGCGGCACTCCGCACGGCGCTATTGCGGCTTCCCGGGCAGCGCTTCGTTTTCACGAACAATTGCGGCCGCTACGCGGCCCGTGTCCTGAATGCATTGGGGGTCGATGACCTCTTTCACAAGATCGTGGACGCACGGGCTTTGAATTTCGTGCCCAAGCCGCAGGAATCCGCCTATGACACCCTCATGTCGATCGGCGGGTTTGCACCCAAGAATGCAGCGCTGTTCGACGACAGTGTCCGCAATCTCGTCCCGGCCCGGGCGCGCGGCATGACAACGGTATGGTTCAACAATGGCGGCGGGCAGTCTCACTGGCGCGTGGACCAGCAGGCCCTTCACATCGATCACGAAACCGACGATCTTGCGCGCTTCCTTTCCGGCATCAGGACCACCCCGCTATGACCGCAGACCTCCAACGCACCATCGATGACGCCTGGGAGACGCGCGATACGCTGAACGTCTCCACCAAAGGCGCGGTGCGCGACGCTGTGGAGCATGTGCTGAACGAACTCGACAACGGCCATTTGCGTGTTGCGGAGAAGGTCGGCGGCGAGTGGCATGTGCATCACTGGCTGAAGAAGGCCGTGCTGCTGTCCTTCCGTCTCAACATGCGGGTTTCCGCGCCGTGCCGGGCGCGGTCGTGCGCCGCTCCGCCTTCATCGCCAAGGGCGTCGTGCTGATGCCGAGCTTTGTGAATGTCGGCGCGCGCGTGGGCGAGAACACCATGATCGACACCTGGGCGACGGTGGGAAGCTGCGCACAAGTGGGATCGCATTGCCATATCTCCGGCGGCGCAGGCTTGGGCGGCGTGCTGGAGCCGCTGCAGGCCGCACCCACCATCATCGAAGACAATTGCTTCATCGGTGCGCGCAGCGAAGTGGCCGAAGGCGTGATCGTGGGCGAAGGCAGCGTGCTGTCGATGGGCGTTTATCTCACCGCCTCCACCAAGATCGTGGACCGGCACAGCGGCGAGATTTTCCAGGGCAAGGTGCCGCCCTATTCCGTCGTCGTTTCCGGCTCCATGGGCGGCGGCCCCGGCAAACCGGCACTCTATTGCGCGGTGATCGTCAAACGCGTGGACGAACGCACCCGCGCCAAGACATCCATCAACGATCTGCTCAGGGACTGACATGATCGACGCCGTCGCGCTGTCGCAAAATCTCATCCGCTGCCCTTCGGTGACGCCGAAGGATGAAGGCGCGATCGCGATCGTCGAAAACGCGCTGACGGGGCTGGGCTTCACCTGCAAACGCCTGCGCCTGCAGGCGCCTGGCAGCGAAGCGGTGGAAAATCTTTACGCGCGCCTCGGCACAGCCGCGCCCAATTTCTGCTTTGCCGGTCACACCGATGTGGTGCCGGTGGGCGATGCGAAAGCATGGCGGCACGATCCTTTCGCGGCCCAGATCGACGGCGGCACGCTTTACGGACGCGGCGCCGCCGACATGAAATCCGCCATCGCCTGTTTCATCGCCGCCGTGGAGCGCATGCTGGCGAAGGGCAAGCCGAAAGGCTCGATCAGCCTGCTCATCACGGGTGACGAAGAAGGCATCAACATCAACGGCACCAAGGCGGTGCTGGAGGTGCTGAAGAAAGATGGCGAACGCATCGATCATTGCCTCGTCGGCGAACCGACGGCGACCGCGCGCACCGCCGACACCATCAAGATCGGGCGGCGCGGCTCGATGAAGGTGACACTGACGGTGACGGGTGTGCAGGGCCACACCGCCTATCCGCAGAACGCGCTCAACCCGATTCCGATTCTGGCGGCCTTGATCACAAAACTGTCCGAGCCGCTGGATTCCGGTTCCGCGCATTTCCAGCCATCGACGCTGGTGTTCACGACCGTCGATGTCGGCAATCCGGCCGGCAATGTTTCGCCCGCGCAGGCGCGCGCCTCGCTCAACATCCGCTTCAACGATCTGCACACGCCGGAAACGCTCCTGCGCCGCGTCGAAAAGGCGGCGCATGACATCACCAATGCGTTCGGTGGCGAATGCGCCATCGAGCACAGCGTAAGCGGCGTGTCCTTCATCACCCGGCCGGGACCGTTCACCGATCTTCTGGGCAACGCCATCGCCAGAGTGACAGGCGTGTTTCCGCAATACTCCACCACGGGCGGCACATCCGATGCGCGCTTCATCCGCGAAATCTGCCCGGTGGCCGAAGTCGGCGTGCCCGGCGGCACCATGCACAAGGTGGATGAGTGCGTGCCGGTGGAAGAGTTGCACAGGCTCATCGATGTCTATGCGGAAATCCTGGAAACCTATTTCGCGAATCCGCCCGGATGAATGACGCCGCCATTGGCATTTTCGATTCCGGCATCGGCGGCCTCACGGTGATGCGTGCGCTGGTTGCGCGCCTGCCCGATGAGGAATTCGTTTATCTGGGTGACACCGCGCGCCTTCCTTACGGCACCAAGAGCGGCGACACCGTCACGCGCTATGCGGTGCAGGCGGCCGGCGCGCTGATGAAGCGCAAGGTGAAGATGCTGGTGGTGGCATGCAACACCGCATCGGCGGTTGCCTTGCCCGCCTTGCAGGAAATGTTCGCGCCGGTGCCCGTCGTCGGCGTGATCCTGCCGGGCGCGGAAGCGGCGGTGAGCGCCGCGCCCGAAGGCCCCATCGCCGTCATCGCCACCGAAGGTACGGTGAAAGGGGGCGCCTATGTCCGCGCCATCGAAAACCATGGGCGCAGTATCCCCGTGATCCAGCAGGCCTGCTCGCTGTTCGTTTCCATCGCGGAGGAAGGGTTGCTGGAAGGCGAGATCGCCGATGCGATTGCGCGCCGTTACATCGAACCCCTGCTCGCCGCCGTACCGAAGCCCAAAGCGGTGGTGCTGGGCTGCACACATTTTCCCGCGCTGAAGAACACCATCGCGAAAGTGACCGGTCCGGATATCAAGCTGGTCGATAGCGCCGAAACGACCGCCAGGGCTGTCGAGAAGATCCTGCGCGAGAAAAGCATCGAGCGCGCGAGCGGATCGAAACCCTCACACACCTTCCTCGCCACTGACGCGCCGGATCGGTTCGCGCGCGTGGGCGAAACCTTCCTCGGCCAGCCGATTGATCCGGGTTCTGTAGAGTTGGTGGATTTGCAGGCTTAAACACCTCCCCCTTGGGGGGAGTGATTTCAATAATCCACGCCCACCAGATAAAGCCCTTCCGGCGGCGCGACGACGCCGCAAGCCGAGCGATCCTTCGCTTCCAGCGCCTTGGCCATGTCGTACGGCTGCCATTTGCCTTCGCCGACCATCTTCAGCGAGCCGACCATGGAGCGCACCTGGTTGTGCAAGAAACTACGCGCCGACGCCTCGATATGAATCTCGTCTCCCGCACGGCGCACCTCCAGACGATCCAGCGTCTTCACCGGCGATTTCGCCTGACATTCGGAGGAACG